>ULQK01081488.1_pt1 | contig 65743 bp, 39 predicted proteins | sample 1954371 | NCBI WGS metagenome assembly ULQK01 (sample SAMEA4835652, study PRJEB28245) | human gut metagenome | biome: gut microbiome; material: fecal sample | place: Denmark | collected 2008 | reverse complement strand
TGTGATATCGCTTTTTAATATTAGCATTTATTAACTGTTTTGTCAATGCAATAGCGTCATTTTCTTTGTGAAAAAAATCCTTGCCGCACAGAGATGTTCCGCACAGAGCACAACGCTTTTAAATGCATGCCAAACATTTTAAAAATCGGATTTTTTCCGTTGGAACTTAAAATTCATGTCCAAACACAATTTAATATTATCAAAATTTAACTTTTTGTTTAAAGTAATAATTGACAAATATATTCAAAATATATATACTGATAAACAGTGACAAAAGGAAACCAACCCGGCATGTATTCTTCCGAAACATTGAAAAATTTGCAGTACACTCTGCTTGAACGCACCGAACTGATAAACGAGCTGGCTGAAATTCATCACGCCCGCACGAAAAAGCTGCTAAACGGCGACAAATCCCTTTTCGACGTGTCCTCCGTTTTCAACAACCTCAAATACAGCGTTCTGCAAACCATAGACAACGCGCGAGATATCTGTATAAGCGAGCTTGCCAAGACCATGGGATTCACTCTGCCCTATCTTAGCCTGCTTATTTCGCAGCTCGAACAGAACAACCTCGTTGAACGCTATCAGAAGGATAACAACCGCCGAACAAATTTCGTCAGGCTGTCGGAGAGCGGCAACGAATTTATGGACAAAATGAAGAACTCCGGCGACGTTGCTTTTCACGAGCTGCTGCGCGCTTCGCTTTCGGAGAAAGAGCTGCTTAACCTTACAAATATTTACGACTATATACTTGCGGCGTTTGAAAAAAAGCCGCTGCCCGCCGAAAAAAAAGGAGAATACGATTTTTTCGCTCTGTGCAGACAGCTTAAAGAGCAAATCAACGCAGAATCCCGACTGCTCAACACCCGCCTGATTCTGCCCGTTTTCATGGGAAAAACCGCCAACAAAACAAAACAGAACATAGCCGACAACGAGGTTTTGGCGATTGTGGACGAAAACTCTCCTATAAAAATGCAGGACGTTGCGGAAAAAATCGACGCGCCCCCCTATCAGATAGGAAGAATCGTCGAACGGCTGGTAAAAGGCGGACTTGTTCTGCGCTCCAAATTGCCCTCTGACAGAAAAGTCGTAATTTTGGAAATCACCGAAAGCGGCAAAAATTTTATCGGCAAAAACAACGCGACCATGCAAATCCTGATAGGCAAGCTTGTGGAGCATCTGAACGAAGCGGAGCTTGACAAGCTTTACCGCCATATGACGGCGGTTTCCAAAACGCTGAGAAAGGTGATAAGCGTAAACTCGCTGCCTGCCGAGTTTGCCGAGTTTTCAGCATAGAAAATCTACGTCTCTTTACAAATAAAATACGCTTTGAATTACGCCGCGCCCGCGGCGGTCGGAATATGAATGAAAGCCCGTTTTCGACGGGCTTTTTTTTGTTTTAAGAAAAAATCTCCAACATTCAACGATTTAAGACAAAAGCTCGCAAAAAAAACAGGAATATTTTTTTATATTCTTACATTGAATTTATCGATTTCAAAACTGTAAAACAAAAATTTATCATTCAAACATTTGACGGGGGGGGGGGGACACCTATGTTATAATTTTACACACAAACGGTATTGCCGAAAGATTTCCCCGTTCGGAAAACAAAATGTCGGATATTAAATCGTCGCATACCCTTTTCCCGAAAGGGTATGCGACGACGCGATATAAATACAAAAAGGAGACCTTTTTATGAGAAGAAAAGTAAGGATTTTTTCAACCATCGTTTCGCTTGCGCTTGTGCTCGCCGTTATGTGCGTGGGCATCTGGGCGGCGTCAAACGTCACGTTAAGCTCGACGGGCACGCTCACCTTCAACCCGACCGACGTCAACGCAACGGTAGCTTTTGCCAACGCGGGCGGCACCAAGCAGGTGAGCTTCGGTCAGGAGTCTTACAGCTTTGACGAAACGACAACAACCGAAAGCCACAGCGTGACCTTCACGTTTGCGGAAGCAAACAAAACGACTGACACGTGGGTTTTCACCGTGACGGTGACCAACACCTTTGCCGCCGGCTCCGATATAACCATAGACTCCAAGCTCACGGCAACCGTGTCCGCAGAAAGCAATTTTGAAGTCGAAATCAAGGTAGGAGAAGAAACCGCCCAAGCAACAGAGGTCGTCACGCAGGGCACGCCCGTGGTTTACACAATCACGGTTTCCGTCAAAGACAGCGCTCCCGCAAAAGCCTTTAACGACAGTCTGACTTTTTCGCTGAATCTGACGCAGACGCAAGCTTAATTTCGCAATCACTTAACCGAGCGCAAGCGCAAACGGGAGGCAAACCATGAGTATTTTCAAAAGCGCAAAAATTGAAAAATCTCTCGGCGTCGTCCTCGACGTCCTGTTTGCGCTTGTTTTGCTTTTTTCCCTGTTTATGACCGTGTCCACCCTCGCGCAGCGCGAAAACGGCGTTGCGGGACTGAGGTTTGGCGTAATCAGGTCAAAAAGCATGGAAGCAAGCGAACTTTATGTCGGCGACGTCGTTTTCGTCAATCGGGATGACCAATACGACGTCGGCGACGTGATTGTTTTTTATCGCGCGGTAGCCCAATACAAAAACGACTTTTCCGCGGAGCTTGTAAAGGACTGCCCCGTTTGGGTGCACGAGGTCGTCGCCGTTTCAACCGACGCAGAGGGAAGAAGAACTTATCTGACAAAGGGCACGAGCAACGTATTCGACGACGGTTATTACGTACCGCAGGATTTTGTGCTGGGCAAAGCCACTCCCCTGCCCGCGTTCCTCAACAAAACCGTGGGCTTTGTCGGCTCCAAAGCGGGAATAATCAGTCTGATTATCTGCCCGTGTGCGGCTATGACGATTTATCTGGTCTGGGAGCTTGTCATTCTGTTCACGGCGCGCGACGCGGCTGCTGAAACGCAGGGCGGCGGCAACACTGCCAAACGGACGGCGACGACGGTTGACGACGCTCTCAGTTCGGCGGCAATCGCTTTTGACGACGCGACGGATAAAAAAGCGGAAACCGCCGCGCAGAAGCCTCCGTTCTTTTTAACGGACAAACAGGAATATTTTGTAAAAACATTCGGCGCAAGGCTGATTTTGGCGGACGACGACGTAAAAAGACGCTACTCCGCAATAAAAAACGCTTTGCTTTCCCTTTCGGGAGTCAAAGCGCGCATAAGCAAACGGTGTGAAACGTTCAGAAAGGGCAGAAAGCTCCTCGCAAAGCTGAACGTAAGAGGCAGAAAGATTTTGCTCTGCCTTGCAATCGAGCCGCAGACGACGGAAGCCAAATATTTTATCTGCGACGTTTCCGAGCGCGGCAAATTTTATCGAGGCGTGCCCTCTCTGTTTCGCGTAAACAGCGAGCGCGGCGTAAAATTCGCGTCGGAGCTGATAAAGCTTTTGGCGCAAACCCATTCTCTGACAATAATCGAAAAGGTTCCGCAGGACTTTGCGCCCCCGTCAAGGAGCTTTGAACAACTGCTCGCCGACGGTTTGATTAGGCGCGTTGAAAATAAAGCTTTTTCTACAAACAAAAAATCCCGCACGGCGGAAGGCGACGCGAAAAAGGCGGCGGAGTCGGAAAAGGCTCTCCGCAGTTTGAACAACGGAAGAAAAATCGGGCGCGTCGCCAAGGCGTACAGACAGATTAAAACAACGGGCGCGTTTTCGTTCAGCTCGGCGAACGGGAAAAACACGCAAAACGTCCCGTTGGATTCAAAGGAGGACGAAGGTGAAAAAACCGACGCTTAACCGCAGGGTAAGGATAGCGGGCGCTTTGCTGCTCGTCGCCTTGCTCCTTTCAGCAGTCGTCGCGCCCCTCGCGCTGCTTGCGTCGCCCTCGACGGGTATCTCGGGAGAGGGCGCGCTCTCTTTTGCTTCTGCGGAGGAGCCCGACGTCACGCCCGTCCCCGACCACGACCAAACCTCTCTTGAAGAACAAAGCAAAATTTTGGCGGGCGAAAGCAGCACCGACCGCGGCTGCGGCTTCGACGTGGAAATCACCGACGGCGGACTTTCCGTTTCGGGTGCATTTCCCGACGGCGGAAACGATAAAATAAACGAAAATCTGAGAACAAACGGTATTCTTCACTATGCCAAATACGAAAACTCACTGTGCGAATACCTCAACAATCTGATAATAATACTTGATTTTTCAAATTTTTTTATAACCGAATTTACGGCGCAGGCATTTGACTTCATGTATTACGCCATTTTGGGCGGCGCGTACGAATTTCCATCCTACACGGTTGAAAATATACCCGTTTACGACTCCGCGACCGGTAAGAAATCAAGAGAAACTGCCGCTACCTTCACCGACGGCACAACCATAACGGTTGACGGACAAACCATAACCGACGGCGGCATTTCCCTGCGCATAGTGCTGCCCAACCTCGGCGAGGACAAAACGCTTGTTTTCGACGATTACAGCCTCAATTTTTACAATTGGGGAAGCATGGGCAGTCTAGCTCCCGAATGCGTCTCCATTGATATAAGCAATCTCACAATCACTCCCAAGCTGACGGAGGACGGCAAGCTGGACACGAGCGGCTCCGATACCTTTTCGGGACTGAAAATAAGCACGAAAGCCACGCAAATATGGTTTCCCGCCGACACCTGTTCCCACATACACTTTATCGGCTCAACGGGCAACCAACTCGAATACGCTCTCGACACCTCCGTCGAATTCACCAAAGCCAATACCGATACCGAAACGGAAATTTTCATCAGACAGCCGTCGACGGACGAGACCGATCCTGAAAGCAAATTTATTTTTACGCGTATGTATTCGAGAGTTTATCAGGCAGGCAGCAAAACAAACATAGACATAATCGACTCGGCGGTATTCAAAACCCAACCCACGGAAGCCGACCTCGTCGCACTGCTGGAAACGGGACATTGGCTGCATTTCCGTCTTGGCGAAACCATAGAAAAAATCAACTCGGACTACGTTTTGTACCATCAACGCCGAAGCGGAGACAACTCGCTTTTCAATGAAAAAGCGCAGTTGACAATAGATGCCGCTCCGATAGAAATAAGCGGCGTAACTGTGTATAAAATGAGCTGCGCGCATTCCGACGACGAGGGAGAAAAAGGCAGCTTTGTCGGCTACTTCGGAGCGGTAAGGACGTATTTCAAGGACGACCAAACTCCTTTCGACGACGCGGACAAAATTTTCAACTGAAAGAATCGCCGCGCTCGGAGATTTAACATATTTATAATTGAAACAGAAAACAAACGCGCGAAGCAAAAGGCGGCTTGACAAAACAACAAAGCCACGCCGAAAAAAGGCAGTCTATATAATATATATAACATCAAAGCCCCCTCGCTTTTCAAGGGGGCTTTTAAATGCCGAAAAAAATCAGTTTTCTTCTTGCTCGTCAAGAGGAGGCTGAGGCTCGGACTTTTCCTGCCACACGGCGTAAAGCGTCGTGCCGTCGGGCGCGTCGCAAAAATTTTCCGCCGCGTACTCCGCCGTCGTTCCTCCCGCAGTCGTCGTCCAACCGACAAACTCATACCCTCTGCGCACGGGCGCGGTAACGGTGTTTACTGGTTCGCCGTCAACAAGCCGATAATTTTCCACCGCGCTTTTTTCAACGGCTTGCACGAAAGACTTGTCTGATGAAAGAACGCAGCCGTACACTACCGGACGATAGCCCGAATTCCAACGCGCTCCCCAATTTTCGCCCGCCGCCTTGCTCTCGCAGTAAATCGTGAGCGTGTTGCAGCCGTAAAACACGTGGTTGCCCAACGTCGTTACGCTTAAACTCAGCGTTATGCCCGAAAGTGACGAGCAGCCTCTGAAAGCGTAATTGCCTATATCCGTCACCGTTGAAGGCAAAACGATAGTTTCGATTGAATTGCAGTCGAGAAACGCGCTTGTTCCTATCTGTTTAAGCCCCTCGTTGAGGACGAGCGTTTTAAGCGACGAACAGCCGTAAAAGGCGTAATTGCCTATTCTTTCCACCGAAGACGGAAGAGTGACGTTGTCAAGCGATTTGCAGCCGTAAAAGGCGTAATTGCCGACAGTTGTCAGACTGTTGCCGAAAACGACTTCTTTCAAGGACTCGCAGCGATAAAACATACGCGTCCCCAAAGTCAAAAGCCCGTCTTTTATTGTTACGGTTTGAAGGTTGACGCAGCCGCTGAAAATGTTTTCGCCTAGCTCTCTCACGCCGCCGCCGATTTCGACGGAACGCAGACCGCTGCCGTAAAACGCAAAATCCGAAATCTTGCTCACACTGTCGGGAATAACTATGCTTGACAAGCTCGGACAGCCGTAAAACGCCGAGCGGCCGATTTCCGTAATCCCTTCGGGAATGGTGACGCTGCTTAAAAACATACAACCGTAAAACATATAGTCGTTTATGCTTTCTATTGAGGAAGGCAAGGTCGCTTCCAGCAAAAACATACAGTTGTAAAACGCGGCGCGGCCGATTATTTCCACAGTCTGCGGAATGTTGACTTCGAGCACTGTCGCGCCGTAGAACGCGTAGTCCGCTATTCCCCGCGTCTTTGCGTCCAGCGTCACGTACATCTCCGAGCCGTTGACGCCCACAGCCCAGTCGCCCACATACACCACGCCGCTTGTTCTGTTCCACACGCCCGTGCCGTAAAAAGCGTAAACGCCGATTCTTTCAAGCGACGCGGGAAGCCCGCCGATAAATGTGGTTGAGGTAACGGAAGTGCAGCCGTAAAACGCATAGCCGTCGATATTTTTAAGACTGTCTCCCAGCTGAAAGCTTTGAAGCGCGGTGCAGCCCGCAAAGGCATATTCCCCTATGCTTTCCACTCCGCCGTTGCCGAACACTACCGCGCGCAGCCCCGTGCACTTGTAAAAAGCGCGCTCGCCTACGGATTTGACGCTTGACGGTATCAATATGTCTCTCAACTGCTCGCAGCCCGCAAACGCTCTCGCGCCTATGCCGATTGTATCCTGCCGCAGAGAAACGCTTTCAACCTCAATATTGTTTACGCCCACCAGCCAATTGTCAACATAAACGAGCGGGTCGGTCTCCGTCCAGAACGCGGTGCCGGCGAAGGCATACTCGCCGACGGAAAGCACATCGCCCTTTATGTCCGCCCGAGAAAGAAGCGTGCAGTTGTAAAAAGCCGATTCGCCGATTGACACCTCCGTTCCGAGAATTTCTATCGCTTCAAGCGACGAGCACGCCGAAAAAGCATACGCTCCCACGTCCTTCAATTTTTCGCCCAACACGACGCTTTTTACCGACGAGCAGCGATAAAAGGAATATTCGCCTATTGCGGAAAGCTCCGCGCCCAGCTCGATTGTCTTTGCCGACGTGCAGACGGTAAACGCGTATTCGCCGATTGTCCTTACGCTGTCGGGAACGGAAACGGAGATTAACGCCTCGCAGTTGGCAAACGCATATTCGCCTATGCTCTCTACTCCGTCGGGGATTTTGATTTCCGTGAGCGCGCGGCAATAGGAAAAGGCGTAAGCGGGGATTTCTTTAAGTTCTGTCGGAAGATTAATTTTTTCCAGACGGCGGCAGCTCTGAAAAGCGTATTCGCCTATGCCCGTTACGCTTTGAGGCAACGCCACTTCCGTGAGATAAGCGCAGTTGTAAAACGCGCGCCTGCCGATTGTCGTGACGCCCTCCGGCACAATCACCCCCGTGAGGCGGCTGTTGTTGGCAAACGCGCCGTCGCCTATGCTTGTTACCGGCTTGCCGCGAAAAACACTGTCGATTTGCACATTGCCCGACGCCGAGCCTATGCCCGTGACCTCGTAAGCCGTGTTTGCGTCAATCAGTCGGTAGGTCAAACCGGACTCTTGCTCCCTGACAAAGTCAAGCGGCTCCGACCAATCGGAATCCCGAAAATTTTCCTCGTCGCCCATTGCTTTGACGCGGATTCGATACTCGCCCGCTTCGAGATTTGCCAACGGATAAGAATTTTCGACGACGGGATATTCGACGCCGTTTATTTCCACCGTATACCTCGTTGCGCCGCCGATTTTGTACCAGCCGAGCGCAAGAGTGTTCTCGTTTACCGAAAGCCCCGTAGGAGCAATCAGTCTCGGCGTAAAATCGCAAGCCGTCAAAACAAGAAGAGTTAAGAGAAACAACGTAAATGTAACGGTAAGTTTAAAGAATTTTCTCAATTTTTTCCTCCTTGGAGCCTACTTTTTGTTTTGACCCAGCTCCTTTTTGAGCTTTCGGTCTCTTACGATTTCGTGCAGCCATTTGAACTTGAATTTTCTTACCGCTATATCCAGAAGGAACAACGCCAGAGCGGCAATTATGAACGCCCATCTCGGGTCGAACTCGTGTTCAAGCGTATGTTGAAAGTCGTCAAAAATTTTCCACGGTTGGGCGGAAGACACGACCGCGCCGTCGCCGCGCGCCGCAATAAGCTCCAACAGCCGCGCGTTTTCCTCGTCGTCGGTGAACACGTTGTACTCCTGAGAGTAAGAAAAGCTCTTGTAGGTTGTGTAGCTTTCCGCAACCGAGCCGTCGGCGTTTTTTATTTGCACGGCGATTTCGTGCACGCCGGGATTGGTTATCACAAACTCCACCTTGCCGAAACCGTCGGTGACCGTCGGAGTAAATTTCTGAACGGAGGGCTGCGCCGTACCCGTCTGCTCGGTTACGGTTATTTCAAGAGTTTCGTTTTCCTCCAACGAAGCGTAAACGCTCAAAGACGTAATATAATTTTCCTCCGTCATACGCGTGTCAATGGCGCCCGGCTTTATATTTTTCACGGGGAACAGGCAGTTTACCAGATTGTTGAGTATTTTGCGCCCCGTTTCGCTTTCCAGAAACTCCGACGACCACGTGCCGTTTAAGTCGCACATGAAGCTTGCCACCATTCCGTTGCCGAACTTCCACTGCGCCAGCACGGGAACATACTCCGCCATAAGAGGCACGCTTGCGCCGCTTTTAACTTTTGTGCCGTAAAAACCGCCAAGCTCGGGCAAAAGACTCTCGTCCACGCCGTTGAGCACCGAATTGTGGTCGCGCACCTTGGGGGTGAAAGGCTCGGGATTGTAAGCGATTATCTGCGGAATGTCCATATCCTCGCGCATGATGCCGGGAAGAGTGGTAGCGTCCCAGACGTTGTAAAACTCGCCGCCGCCAAGCTCGGTCGCCTCCTTCATGGTCTGCGCCGCTTTTGAATCGACGCCGATTGCCACGATGGAGAGAGTGATTCCCGAAAGAGCGTTGTTTTTTATCGCGCCGCCGTAGCCGCCCACCTGATTTATCGGGTCGGTCCAGAAGCTGTCGCCGGGTTCGCCGTCCGTGACGAGAATTATATGCCTCCTTTCCACGCTGCGAAGTCCTCTCAGCGCCGCTCCCGCGCGCTCCAATGCTCCCGTGAAAATCGTGCCGCCGCCGATTTCTATTTTTTCTATCGCGGCTTCTATTTTGGCTCTCTGCGGAAGCGGAGTCATCTCCAAATCCTCGTTGTAGTCGTCTTCAAGCGTCATGACGCTGCAATAATCTCTTTCGGTCAGAGACAGCAGACTGCTCATTGCGCCTTCCTTTGCCAAATCTAGCTTGGTTTTTCCGCCGCTGCCTTCTACCCGCATATCCATGCTGCCCGAGCGGTCGATGATTATAACCACGCCGACGGGAGGAGTATAGTCTATCGCCTGCACGGGCAGCATCTGCTGATAAAGCGTGCCCGCCATATCCTGCCTGTCGTAGGTGTTTGCAACCGTTCCGCCCTCTCCGTCCTCCCTGTTGCCGCCGACGGTGAACAAACCGCCGCCGATTTCGTTTACGTAAGAATACAGAATGCTGTCAAAGCCTGCCGGCATATCCGCGTTGGCAATGTTCATGAGTATGATTTCGTCGTACTGCCTCAGCTCGTCAAGCTCGGTCGGCATTTCTTCCTCGTTGAACACGTTGACCACGCTGACGTTGAACTGTTCGCCGAGAATTTCCGCAAGGGCGGCGGACTCGTCGGCGTTGCGCTCGATAATCAGCAGGTCGTCGAAAACCTCCAAATAAATATAGGAGTTGAATATATTGTTTTGAGTAAGGGTATCCCTGTCGTTTGAGATTTCAAAGCTCAGCGCGTGCAGTCCCTGCTCGTGAAACACGTGCTCGAACTCAACCGTCTGCGTGCCGCTTACCAGCTCGATTGCATGCGGCTCTCCCACAGGCTCTCCGTTGTCAAGCAAGGTTACGTTTGCGGCGCCGACGAAAGAGCTTTGCAAAGTAAGGCCTATTTTGAAGGAATCCTCCACCACCACGTTGTAATCGGGCAGCGTCACGCCCGTTATCAAAACCTCGCTGTCGTTGCGCTCCGCGGGGAAATGCACGGTGTCCACCGTGATTCCCGAAGCCGCTATTGTCCGTATAACCGCAGACGCGCTTCTGTCGGTTTCGTCTCCGTCCGTCAAAAGGACAATTTTGCCCGATTGGGGATTTTCAAAAATTCCGCCCGCGTATTGCAGCGCCGACGCTATGTCGGTAGCCGAGCCGTCCGGCTTTTCCGCTTCGAGATACTGTTTGTAAGCTCTGCTTTTGTCCGTCGTCAGCGGCGCGGCGTAAACCTGATTAAACCCGAAGGTCACAATGCCTACGCGCATTTCAGGCTCGCATTCGTTAAGAACCGCCTGAACGAAATTGTTTTTCGCTTCCTCCGTTTCGCTGCCGCTGAACGAGCCGTCCACAAGCAGAATAAGCTCGTTTCGCGTATTGGGAAGCTCGTACTTGAAATTTATTCCCGAAAGCACGGATATGCTCAAAGCCATGACAAGCATATGCAAAACTATCGACGTAATGCGGTTCCGTGTCTTTCGATACTTTTTGGAAAGCCGAAAATATGGGAACAACGCGAAAAACAACGCGGGAACAAGCAACAGCAACAGCCACGGGTGGGTAAATTCTATCTGAAAATTCGTCATGTCGCATTGCCTCCGTTAAAAGTGCTCGCGCGTTTGCAGAATCCACTCGATAAATTCGAGCGCAACCAGCGCGATTGCAAAATAAAGCAGCAGGTCGAAATCGTTGAATCTTTCGGGCAGCTCCGCATACGGACTGTAAAGCTCGTCGACCACCAGCCCCAAATCGCTTTCCGACGGAGCAATCCTTACGTAAAAGCGCTCGATTGTCTCCACACCCGACAACGGAATCTGCGAAACGGTGTAAGTACCGGGACAAAGCGCCTCGATTGCCGCGGGAAAAATGTCGAGCTCCGTCTCCGCTCCCGCAGAATCCGTCACGGTAAGCTGCACTCCCCTGCCGTTGAGAATAACGGTATCGTTCACCTCAAAGATATATTCGGCGGCGCTGCCCGTCTCCTGCGAATCGGTTATTGTCGCCGGAAAAAAGTAGTTCATCATGTTGTACATAAGGGCGGGAAAGCTCATCAGAACGGAAAAATTGGAGCTGTTCAAGCTGAAAGGCATCAGCGCGATTTTCACTCCCGGCTCGTTTTTTACCATGAAAGCGGGGTCGTTTCCCACATAAAGCAATGTTTCGAAGCCGTCCGCCATTTTAACCTGTTTGTATTTGCTGACAGTTATGTCCGAGGCGTTCACCCTTTCGGTAATGGGATGAGCATCCCCTGCGGAAAGCGTAAAATCACCCGTGACTTCGCCGGCGGCAAGCGTTATTCCCGCGCCCTCGGGCGATACGTCGGGATTTATCAGAAACACGACTCCGTCCGTAGGCATAATTTCGGGCATGGTATGCTCGAATATGTAAAGGTCGAACCCCGCGATTTCCGGAACGGCGTTTTCCCCCCTGACCTCCGTCAGGTCTATGTCCCAGCGCGAAGACAACGAATCGCGCAGACCTATCAGAATGCCGCTAACAAAGGGATTGGGCTTGGGACTTGCGTACTGAATGTTGATTTTCTGAGGCGTGCCGCCGTACAGATAAAACGTGTCGTCCCAAACGAACGAATCGGTGAGCACCGCGCCCGCCGTATCCACCGCTTCTATATACACGCGCACGTAGTCGAACATATAAATCATCATGTCCACGCTGTCAGAATTGAATTCTACCGTGACTGTTTCTCCTACGTCGCAGCGGGCGGGCAGGCTGAGCATTTCCGTAACGTCCTGACCGTTCACGCCGTAAACCTCGCAGTTAACGCGCAGATTGGCTCCTATTCCGTAGCTCGCAACGTCTACGGAAAAGGTGTAGAAATTTTCGTCCAGCGTCGCCGAGGCGTCGACAATCGCGGCGTTCCACTCGTTTTCCGAACCTATGTCAATCACGTCCACTATGCCCGAATCGATATATTCCTTTCCCGTATAAAGCCTTACGGCGGCGGAGGGATTTTCTTCGAGCACCTGTTCGGCAAGCTCCATGCCCGCGTCTATATCCGCCACTCCGTAGGAGCAGTGCACGGGCACGCCGTTTTCGCAGCGCGCCAGCTCGTCAAGCTGCGCCAAAACCTCGTCGCGCATGGTCGCGTCCGCTCTGCGCGCGACAAACGACGCCTCCGTGTCCGCAAGAATAACCGTGATGATGCCCGACTGCGAAAAGGTTTCCTCCGCAAGCTCCTTTACCTGCTCAACCGCGCGCACAAAGCGAAAAGCCGCGCCGTCGCTTGCCAGCATACCCGCCGAAGCGTCGATGACGGCAATCCTTTCGTTGCTTTCCATTTCCTCCGCGCGGATTACCGGCTGCGCCAGAATCATGGCGCAGGCGGCAATAATAAGCAGCTGACAAATAAGTATGATTAGATTGCGCAGGCGGCTGACGGGAATTTTTTTCTTTCGATATTTAAGGCTCAGTTCCCAGATATACGTGCTGGAAACAAGCTTCTGCTGATAATTCGGTTTGAGGATATAAATGAGAATAAGCACGGCTATTCCAATCAATCCCAACAAACCCATGGGTAACAAAATACTCATTCCATAATACCTGCCTTCAAAAGCTCGCCGAACAGCATTCTTTCAACGGGTTTGTCGGTGGTGACGGAAATAAAATCCGCTCCCCTCGACGCACAGAAAGATTTGATGTCCGCCTTCATGTCCTTCAACGCCTCCTGATAAGCGAGTTGCAGGCTGCGCGTAATTCTCAGTTTCATATTTCTCGGGTCGGCAAGGTCTCCCGACTCCACGTCGATGAGACTCACCCTGCCGCTGTAAGTAGGCTCCTCCTCTTCGGGAGAAAGCAGCTGTATCGCAAGCACCTGCCGCTTTTTGTAAGTTAAGTAATCAACGGCTTTTTTCCAGTCCTTTCTTGTAAGAAAATCGGAAATGATTACGGACAATCCGTTGTTGGAGCCCGTGTTTGCGCAGCTCGACACCGCCTGCGAAATGTTCGCGTCGTCGGAGAAATCCAGATTTTCCAAAAAGCTGATTGCTCTGAAAAAGGAGTTTTTTCCTATTATCGTGCCGAAAGGGTCGTCAACGGCATCTTCCTTTATCAGCTTGAAGGATACCTTGTCCATATTGTGAACGGACAAAAAGCCCAGCGCGGCAGCCACGCTGACGGCGTACTCCGCCTTTGCGCGGTTTTCCTTGCCCATGGACGCGGAGCAGTCCAGAAATATCTGAACGTCCATCTGCCTCTCGTCGGTAAAAAGCCTGATAAAATATTTTTCAAATCTGCTGAACAGGTTCCAGTCTATGCGACGTATATCGTCGCCCAGCTGATATTCCCGATAATCCGCAAACTCCACCGTCTGACCGTATGAGCGGACAAAATGCTTTCCGCCGAAATAACCGTTTAAATCGGCGCGAAGATTCAATGCCAGCGTCTCCAAACGACTGAAAAACTCATCGTTCAAGTAAGCGCTCTTCATTATTTTCTCCCGTTTTTGCGTCTGCTCTTGTCGTCGGCGGATTCAACCGCTTTGTCCGTATCGGTCGAGGTCGTCTGCGCCGCCTCGCTTTTAAAAGTTTTGCGGTGATTCAATTCGTCAATTATCATTCTTATGGCGTCGTCCTGACTCACGCGCTCCGCAACCGCCTCGAAATTCATCTTTATCCTGTGACGCAGCACGGGAAAGGCAAGCTCGTTGAGGTCGCCGTAGGACACGTTGAAACGCCCCTTCATCAATGCCTTGACCTTGGCGGCGGAAATCAACGCCTGCCCCGCGCGGGGGCTTGCGCCGAGCCTGATATATTTTTTTGCCGCCTCGGTCGAACAGTCGCTGTCGGGATGCGTTGCCGACACAAGCACCATGGCGTATCTCATGACCTCCTCAGCCACGGGTATGGCGTTTGCCGATTTTCTCATTTCCAACAGCTCCTCGCCGCTGCAAGCCACGTCAGCCACTTCCGCCATGGTTTTCTGCGTCATGTCCACTATCTGCATCAGCTCGTCTATATTGGGGTTGTTGACAATAATTTTGAACATAAATCTGTCCATCTGCGCTTCGGGCAGAGGATAGGTTCCGTCCTGTTCTATGGGGTTTTGCGTCGCAAGCACGAAGAACGGCTCGTTGAGCTTTCTCGACACGCCCATAACGGTAACAGTGTGCTCCTGCATCGCTTCGAGCAGCGCGGACTGTGTTTTGGGAGTGGCTCTGTTGATTTCGTCCGCAAGAATTATGTTGCTGAATATCGGACCGGGCTGAAAGCTGAACTGCGAATTGCCCGCTTCGTCCTTGATTATTATGTTGGTGCCCGTTACGTCCGCAGGCATAAGGTCGGGCGTAAACTGTATTCTTGAAAAGGGCAGATTGAAAACGCGGCCGAGACTTCTCACCAATCTTGTCTTGCCGACGCCGGGCACGCCTTCGAGCAGCACGTTTCCGCCCGCTATCATGGCAATGACCGCGCCCTCGACCACGTCCTGCTGACCGATTACGTCTCTTTTTATCTGCTCGAAAATGTTTTTGCACTGTACGCTGAATTTTTCTATGTTAGCTTCCGTTACCATTTTTTTGTCCTTTTGATTTTTAAAGTTTTATTTTTTTGGGGAATGGGTTATTTAAGAATGTTGAAATACGCTTCGATAATTATGCGCAAATCTTCGGGCAGCTCTTCGCCCGAGGACAGATACTCCACTATCAGGTCGTAATACTGCCCGAATACGTCGCGATAATAAGTCGCTTCGTCAATAATCTGATTGGCGGGCTCGTATTTGCCGCCGCCCTGCTCGACGGGATTGGAATCGTCCCCGTCGCCGTTGTCGCCCTGCTGCTCGCCCGGTTGGTCGGGCGGTTGGTCGGTAGGCTCGCCGTCGCCGTCGCCCGCTCCGCCCATCTGCTCGAACAAAGCGAAAATTTCCATATTGCCCTGCACGTCCTCTTCCTGTCGATAAGGCTCCGCATATCCGTCCGACCAGCCCGCAAAAGCCCAGCCCTCGTCGGCTGCCGCGTACACGAGAGAGCCTGTCTCCCCCTGCGCGACTATTTGGAACTCTTCTCCCTCGATAATACCGCCCTGTCCGTCTTCGACGTAATAGTTTACTTCAAATTCGACAATAGGCTCGGGAGGCAGGGTGGTGTCTATGATTTGACCTATTGTGGGCAGCAGTCCGTAATAGCTCAGCGTGCTGACCGTGGTAAGCGAAAGTCCGAGCGTTCCGAAAACGCACACCAGCGCAATAAGCGCGGCGGACACGTGCAGGCTGATTTGCTTTATGTCCAACGCTTTCATTTTTTCCTGCGCGTCCGCGCGCTGACGCACGGCGATATACTCCTTCGAGTCTGCAAGCTCCGTCATGGTTATCACGCGTTCTTCAAGCCCCAGCCCGTCTATACGGCGCGCGATTTGCCTGTCGTCGGGACGGAAGCGTTTGAAATAAAACAACGGCGTGAGTCCTCCCGTCACAACGACGAGAGCCGAAAGAGAAAACCACAATCCGTTTTTTTCAAACACCCAGGTCAAAACGGCTGTCGCCAGCATGGCGGCAAAGCCTATGACGAGGGAAAGCAGAACGGATTTGAGCCAAGCTTCCTTTTCAAGCCGTTTTCTGTGCCGTTCAAACAGTTGCCTGTTATCCATTTTTTCTCCTTTCGCCGTTTTAACGGCGTAAAACTCAACCCTTTCGCAGTCAAGTCACCGAACCGAAGGGTTCGGTGACTTGACTGCAAAACCGGATTTATTTAAGTAATGCAATTTAGACGTGCCGCACCGAAGGCGTGCGGCTTTCGTATCGTTTAAGGCCACACAATAAGCGCGTTGCAGTCCTTGTTCCAATCGGAATGCCAGCCGGAAGGTATTTTGTCGGCGGCAATGAGCGAAGTAATGGTCTGTGCGTCCGTCCACCCCTTGAATGCGTTTGCGCCGATTGTCGTCACGCTTGCGCCGATTGTGAAATCTAGACTCGTACACCCCTCAAAGGCGTTTGCCTCAATGGTTTTCAGTCCGCCCGAAAGGTTAAGTCGGGCAAGAGACGCGCAATTGACAAACGCGCTTTCTCTGATTGTGGACACACCGTTCTTTTCGTTTGTCACCGTTACGCTTTCAAGCGCGATGCAGTTTGCAAACATTCTGTCGTAAAGCACGGTGGATATCAAAGCGTCGTGTTCAATCGCGACCGTTTCAAGCTGCGCGCAGCCCTCGAACATGGAGTAAGGAGAACCGTAGGCGCCTTTGAGACTGAGAGTGATTTCTTCAATGCCCGTGCCGCCGAAAATAAACTCGCCGTCGAAATAACAGTTGGAGGGCAGCTTGACGGTTTTTAACGCGGAGCAGCCGAAGAACGCATAGCCGCCCACGTCGTAGTACGCGCCGCGGTATCCCTGAGTCGGGTCTCTGCCCTCCCTTTCAAAGGAGACAAGCGAAGTGCAGTTTGCAAAGGCATAGCTTCCGATTGCGTAATAAGTAGCCGACGAACCGCTCCTGTTGTAATCGGGCAGAACGACCGATTTCAAAGAGGTGCAGCCGTTAAACGCATAGGCTCCCACATTCAGCGGCTCGGTCATCCACTCCGCCCCGCTTGCCGCAAACGTAAGAGAAACAAGCGAAGTGCAGCCGGCAAAAGCGTAGCTTCCGATTGCGGGGGAAAGCGTCGTCACCGTGACGTTTCCGTTTCTGTCGGTCGAGGTCTTTTGCGGCGCTCTGACGCGGCGGGGAAGTTCCAGACTCGCAAGCGAAGTGCAGTTTTCAAACGCCGAAGCCGACAAAGACAACGTGCTGCTGCCGTTTTCGCCGAAAGTCACTTCCGTGAGGCTTGCGCAGTCCTTGAAGGCGCTGTTGCCTATCACGGTCACGTTTCTGCCTATGTAAATGCTTTGCACAGCCGAACCCGTGAATGCGCTCGCGCCTATTTCGGTTATGCCGTCGTGCAGCGTCACTTCCGTGAGGCTTGCGCAATTTGCAAACATACCGACGGGGATGACGGTCATGGAGTTGGGTATGACGACCTTTGTCACGCCCGTGCCCGCAAAGGCATAGTCGCCTGCGGTCATGCCCTGCTCGATGACATACTCGCCCGTTGCGGACGCGGGAACGTAAAGGATTTGCGTTCCGTCGTAATTGAGCAGCTCTCCCGCGGAGCCCAGCCTGTAAGCGGAGTTGCCGTCGGAGACGGTCAAAGATTGCAGATTGTCGCAGTCAAGGAACACGCTTGTGCCCATGTCTACAACCGAATCGGGAATGTAAACCTCGGTCAGAGCGGTGCAGCCCTTGAAAGCATAGTTGCCGATTGTGTTGACGCTTGACAGGTCAACCGAAGCGAGACTCGTGCAGCCTTCAAAGGTGTTGTTGCCTATTTCTCTGATTCCCGACAGGTCGATGCTTTCAAGACTCACGCAGTTCTTGAACGCGGTGTTGCCCAATTCCACAATGCTGTCGGGCAGGACAACCTCTTTAAGCGACGTGCAGCCGCTGAAATAGCTTGTGTTGAGATAAGTCAGATTGTTGCCTATGGGCGCGTAAATCTCCACTCTTTCGAGACGCGTGCAATTGAGAAACTCGTTGAGTCCCGTATTGCCGAATTTTGTAAGCGTCGACGGAATGACTATGCTCTTGATTCCGGAATTTTGGAACGCATATTGCTCGATTGTCTTGACGCTTGCGGGTATTTCCACTGTTTCCAGCGCGCCGCAGTTTTTGAACATATTTTGTCCGAGTTTTTGGAGATTTGCCGACAGGGTTACTTTGGAAAGCTTTGTGCAATCGATGAACAATCCCGTCGTGCCGTCGAGCGTGGTAACGCTGTCCGGCATAACAAAGCTTTCAAGCGCGCTGCAATATCTGAAAACGGCGTTGCCCATTTTCGTCAGCCTGCTGTTTTCTTCAAACGTGACGGACGTAAGCGCCGAACAGCCCTCGAAGAAGAAATTGGGCATGGTTGTCATACGAGCGGGCAGGCGTATGCTTTCAAGCGCGCTCCACCCGAACATAGTCGCGTTGTAGTTGGAAGAAGTGCTGCCTGCCGGCGCGGTTGCGTCGAAGGTTAAGTCTTCCGTTCCGCCTTCCGCAAACACAACGTCCGTGACCGCCGACTTCTGAAATACGCCGTAACCGAGATAAGCGACGGTGTTTGCTACGGTAACGCTTCTCAAATGCACCGCTTCGGCAAAGGCTCTTGTTTCTATATTGAGTGTGCCGTCGGGAACGACGTAGCTGTTTCCCGTTTTGCCCGTAGGATAGCATATCAGACGTGTGCCGTCGGAGTTGAACAGCACGCCGTCTTTGGAGGAGAAGTTTTCGCTGCCGTCGGCAACCAGAATTTCCGTCAGGGAGGTGCAGCCCACGACATTGTGCCACCAGAACTTGGTCATTTTCGACGAAAGCGTCAGGCTTGTCAGCTCGGTGCAGTCAAGGAACACGCCTAAACGTCTGCTTGTCTGAACATAGGTGGTTGTATGCGCCTTGTTGCTCGAATGGACATACTCCTCTCCGAGGTCAACGACGGATTCGGGAACGACAAATTGGGTGATTCCCGTGCCGCGGAACGCTCCCGCCTTGACGGTCGTAAGCTTTCCGTTTTGCGCGTCCTCGAACGTGACGGAGACAAGAGTAGGGATTTTTGCAAAGGCATAAGCTCCGACAGACACCATACGGGCGGGAATTTCAACCGATGTAAGTCCCGTTTCGGCGAACACGCCCTGATTTTCCGTCGGTATATTGCTTGAACGGTTGTCCTCCAGCGTCAGCTGCGGCGCGATTCCTTCTCCCTCGTAAGGCAGGAAAACGACCTGCGTCAGAGTGGACACCTGATAAAAGGCGTTTTTGCCGATTCTCGTCACGGACGACGGTATGGATATTGACGTCAACGACGTGCCCTTGAACGCGGCGTTGCCTATTGCGTCGAGGGTGTCAGGCAAAACTATGCTTGTCAAAGCCTCGCCGAAAACCGTTTGGTCGGCAGTGGACGAGGTGTTGCCCAAGGTCTGAACGGACGTATTCGACAGGTCAAGGGAAGCGACGGCAGAACCCGTAAACGTATAGCCGCCTATTGCGCCGAGCACGCAGTTCTCTGCAAACTCCACGACGGCAAGCTCCGCGCACTCCCTGAGAGCGCTCGCTCCAAGCGTCGCGAGGGACGCGGGCAGCGTCACGCTTTGCAGCGACGAATAATAAAACGCGTAGTCGCCGATCTTGCTTACGCCCTCCGGCACGGCGATTGAGGTAAGCCGCGAATAATGGAAAGCGTACTCTCCGATGTATTGCAGCGTGTCGGGCAAAGGCTGCTCTTGGCTTATGCTTGTTTTTCCCGCAGGGAAGTAAACCAGCTTTGTTCCGTCCTTTGTGTAAAGCGCGCCGTCGAGCGACATGTATTTCGGATTGTCGGAATGTATCTCTATGGAAGTAAGGTTGGCCGTATCTCCGAACATAGACTTGTGCACTCCCGTTTTGCTGTCTACGACAAATTCCGTTCTGGCGGGCAAAGACAGGGAGGTAATTGCCGTATTGACAAATACGCTGCCTCCGCTTGTGCCTATTTTCAGAATTTCGGCGGCGTTTTCGTCGTCGGGTTGGAATACGAGAGAAACCAGCGCGGTTGCGTCCCTAAACGCATAGTCGCCTATTGTTTCCACCGTGTTGGATATGTAAAACTCGGTTATCCCCGCGCCGGAAAAAGCGTAATTGTCGATTGTGACAAGATTGCTCACGGGGTTGCCCTCGCCGTCCTCCTCGAAGGTGACGGAAACAAGCTCGGAGCAGTTGTAAAACACGTATTTGCCGATTGAAGTAAGTCTTGACGGCAGCTTTACCGACGAAAGCGACGTGCAGCCGACAAACGCGCCGTTTGAGCTGCTCGTGCCCGCGATTGAGAGAGGCTGCGCGCCTCCGCCCGCAAACACGACCTTTTCCAACCCCGTGCAGTTGAGGAAAGCAGCCTGCCCGACAGTCTCGACCGTGTCGGGGAGCGTGATTTCCGAAATGAGCGCACAGTTTTCAAACGCGTTTGCGCCTATGGCTCTCACTCCCTGAGGGATTGTGACTTGGCTAAGCAAAATGCAGTCGAAGAAAGCCTTGTCGCCTATTTTTTCGAGCGCGGAGGAAAGTTTGAGCGTACTCAAAGAGACGCAGCCGGCAAACGCAGACGCTCCAAGCGTCGTAAGGGAGTCGGGAAGCACGGCGGCGGTCAAAGCGGTATCCGAAAAAGCCTTGTCGCCTATTTCTTTAAGCCCCTCGCTGAAATTGATTTTGTTGAGGATTGCCGCCTTGTAAAACGCCTCGTCTCCTATTGCCGTAACGTAAGAAGGCAGGTTCAGCTCTGAAACGGCAGCGCAGTAAGCAAAGGCTCTGTCCCCTATCGAAAGGTTTGCCTGAGCGTCCTCGCTTGTTTCAAAAACAATGTCGGTCAGGTACAGACACATATTGAAAGCGTCCTCCTGAATTTCCTTGACGGAGGCGGGGATGACGATTTCCGTTATTTTCATGTTGTTGGCAAACACGCCCGCGCCGATTGTCTCTATTGTTTCGGGCAGCACGACGTTGCCGTCGCGTCCGAGCGAATAGAACAGAATTATCGTCTTGTCCGCGTCGTAAAGCACGCCGTCGTCGTCCGCAAAATATTCGTTGCCCTCGTCCACGTAAACGCCCTGCAAATTTCTGCAACCGTCAAACACGTTCATGCTCAGCTCTGTGACTGAGTCGGACAGAGTAAAGGCTTCGAGAGCTATACAGTTTTGGAAAGCGTAGTTGCCGATGACAAGCCCTGCGCCGCCCGACACGAGCGTCACGTTTTTGAGCACCGAGCAGTTTGCAAAAGCGCTTTCGCCTATTTTCTTAACCGTGTTGGGGATTTCGATTGTCGTCAGACCGACATTGTTGGCAAACGCTCCCTTGCCTATCTCCACCACGTTGCTGCCCGCCTCGAAAATTACTTCGGTCAGAGCGTCGTTCTGATATGCGAAGGAAAAAGCGTTTTCGCCTACGGTAAGCTCGGCGGGAAGCAATCCGCCCTTGAAGGTTATGCTTTCGAGGTTGTAGCAGCCGTAAAACGCGTTTTCACCGATTGAGGAAACGCCGGAGTGGAATACAACCGAGCTCAAACGGTGCCCCGAAAAAGCGTAAGAAGCAATCGCGGTTATTCTGTTGCCCACGACGTACTCGCCTCTCCTGCCGTTGGGGAAATGAATAATTGTCGTTCCCGTTGCGTCGCACAGCACGCCGTCGACGGACGAATAGTATTTGTTTCCCTCCTCGACAAAGATGTTTTCGAGGTAAATGCTGCCGTTGAACAAATCTACTCCGTAAACCGTGCCGAGAGATTCGTTGCCTATTTCAAGCTCGCCCATACGCGCGGGCAAAGTTATGCTTGTCAGCGAACTGCAATTTGCAAACGCGCCGCTCTCAATCACAAGCTCGAAGCTTCCGCTCTCGAAGACAACCTCGCTGAGATTTTGACAGCCGGTAAACGCGCGCATACGTATGGCGGTGACGGACGCGGGAACCGTAACCGAAGAAATATCCGAACCCGCAAAAGCGCGAATCGGGATTTCCGTCACGCCGTCGGGTATACGAACCGCGCCTTTCTTTGCCGACGGAACGCACGTAACGTAACGCTGTCCCGTAACCTCGTCGTCGAAAATCAAAATTCCGTCCGCCGAGCTGTAAACAATCAGATTGTTGCCTTCGACGTGGTAAATGTTGATTTCTTCGAGATTGCCGCACTCGTTGAAAGGAGTAGCTCCCGTTGCGCCTACCTGAACTATGGTGTCGGGTATTTCCACCGTAACCAGACTCGAACAGCCGGAAAACGCTCCGCTGTCGATATACGAAACGGGTATGCCGTTGTAGCTCACGGGTATGATAAGATTTTTGACCTGATTTATATCGGGACCTTTGAGCACGGCGTAAGCGCCGTTGGTTGACTCTCTGAAAGCAAGCGCCTCAATCCAATAAGCGTAAACCGTCGTGTCGTCGTTTGCCGTGTTCCAGACAGCCAGACTGTTGCCCAGCTCGTCGGTGTAGCGGTTCCCCTGTCCGCCCGGCTCCTGATACCACCCGCCGAAAACCAGCGTGGCGTCGGAGGGAACGGGAATTTCCAGCGTATAATGCTCTCCGAAAATCAGGCGCGCGTTGCCGACGGAGCCTTCGGGAGCTATGCCGCCGTAGTAGTTGTAAGTAACGGTAAAGGACGTGGATTTCCAATATGCGTAAAGCACTATGTCGCCCGTCTCGGCAAAGAACTCGTCGGTATACTCCGCTCCGTTGCCCTCCGCGCCGCCGATTGCGTTGTACCAGCCCGCAAACTCGTAGCCGCTTCTTTCGGGCTGTTCAAACGCCTGCATTCTGTCGCCGTAAGCCTTGTTTATGCTTTGAACGCTGCTGCCTCCGCGGCTGTCGAAGGTTATTCTGTAAGCAACCACGTCCAGCGAAACCCACGCGCCGACGTTTTCTCCGTCAACAAAACGAACCTCTATGCTGTTTCTCCCCGCGAAAGGAAGAGCGACTTCAAAGGAGTTTTCGCCCGCAGGCACGTTGCACATGGTGCTAACGTCGCCGTTGTACCGTATCTGATAACCCGTCGCCCCTATGACGTGACGCCAGTAAACCACCCCGCGCGAATATTCCAGCGTGCCGTACATGGCGTAATAGCGCATATCCTGCGCGTCGCTCCAAAGCGAATCCTCGCCGTCGGCACGGGCGCGCACAGACACCGAAAAGTCGGCGCCGGGAGCCGCCGTCGCAACAATTTCCGCAAGGCTGAAAGAGGCTGCGTCAACCGTAACGGGCTGAGCGTTGCCCACTCTTACCTGATAACTTACTCCCTCGCCTACGGAGTCCCAGACAAGCAGCTCGTCCTCGACACGGATATTGTCGGGAGTGGCAAGCCTTGTTTTTGCGTAAACATACTCCGCCGCTTCGGGCGAAACGTAGCCTTTTGTCACAGGCATGATTTTAACCCGCACGCCGTCCGCACAGGGCGCGCAGGCTTTGAGACACAGAGAAGTCTCGCTGCCTATGAACTCCGTGTGCGTGTGGTTTTCCTTTCCGCACAAAATTTCAACCTTGTAGCCCTGAGCGTTCTCCACCGCCTGCCAGGTCAGAATTTCCGTTTCCTCATCCAACCGGAAACTCGTCTGCTCGATTTTTTCCAGCGCGCGGCGATAGACGAAAGGCTTGGAAACCGAGGGCGCGTAGCCGTCGGCTTCGGCTGTGACGACAAAGGAGATTCCCTCCTCCGTCATCGAACAGTTCACAAAATTGTAAAACGCGGAGTCGCCCAGAGCAAAACGCTCGTGTCTGTGTCCCTCGTCTCCGCACACTATGGTGATGTAATAGGCTTGCGCGTTCTCGACCTTTTTGAAAATCAACGCGGAAGGCTCCACGACGGTAAAAAAGGAAACCGCGTCAAGCGCCTTGTTTTTGAAATATCTCGTGACGGAAACGCTCTCGTCCGCGCGGACTGCGGTAACCGTAATCACGTAGTCGCCTGCCGGAGCCGACGCGAAGTCGATTGCCTCGACCGCCGTGTCGCTGGCCTTGTCCACAGCGGTAAAACCGTCGGGGCCCTCCACCTTCAAGCGGTAGGTCACGCCTGCGGCAACGCTGCGCGTAACCCCTTCGGAGGTCACGCTGACCTCGGGAGCGGCAAGTCCCGTTTGGGAAGTAGACGTCCAGAGAGCAAACAAAGTGGCGTTTTCGGAGAACACCGTGTCCTCCGTGTAGCGCGCGGTGAGCATTTCGGCGCTGTCGTACATGCTTATCCACCAGCCGCCGAAGGTGTAGCCGCTGCGGACGGGCTGCTGCACGTTTATCAGTCTGCCGCCTATTGTCACTGCGGGGGCGACTGTCGGAGCGCCGTCGTAGTTGAGGTCAAACGTCACCGTAAACTCCGACTGTCCCGCTTCACTCTCCGCCCAGAACGCATAGAGCGTCGTGTCGGAGGTTATTATCTCCGTGTCGAACAAAAACGGCACGGTGTGCGCGCTGTCCTTGTACCAGCCGACAAAGGCATATCCGTCGCGGACGGGTTCCGCGGGACGGGAGAGAGTTCTGCCGTTGAGCACGTTGATCGGCGCGACGGCGCTGCCTCCCGCCGAATCGAAAGTGACTCTGTACGCAAGCTTTTTCAAAAAGCGAAGCTGCGCGCCCGAATATTCAAGCGTAATCACTTCGTCGCTGAGCGTGGCGGTCAGGTCCGCTTTGTCCCCAGTGAAATCGAACACCAGCTCTGTTCCCGTCAGGGTGTATTCGCCCGAAAGGTTTTCGCCCATAACCCAGAAGGTAAAGCGATTGCCGGCAGCCAGAGCTATCTGATACTCGATTCCCTCGTCGTCGTAGTAGTAAACTCCCGCTTCGGGCCCCGCAACCAAATCCTGATTTTCAGGCTTGGGTTCGCAGGCTGTCAGCACCGAAAGGGTGAGCGCCGCTACGAGCACAATCAACAAGACATAAAGCCATCTCTTGATTTTCATAAAAGTTCCTCCGATTTAAATTTTCCACAGCCGCGTCGGACAATCCGTCCCGTACGCGTCCGTAAAATGCTTTTTGACAACTCCTCTAACACAGGCGAATTTTCGCAAATTTGCCATATTTTATCGTTTTGTAGAAAAATTCAAAAAAATGTCGTTATTTCATGTGTAATCGCGTCAATGATATCATCCATTTCACCGAATGTCAAATAAAAATACAAAAAAAAAACACATTAGTAAATTTTATGAACGCCCCTGCCCCATAATAAAAATTTTGTGTGGCGAGAGTGAACGTCTTGAAATGCAAAAAAAGCCGCCCGAACAAGAGGGCGGCTTTTTGCCTTGAAAATTATTTATTCTGCGGGGGCTTGGTCGTACAGCTCAAATGTGCCGGAAAGAAAATCCGCCGTCAGCCACATTTCGCCGAAAGCCGCTCCGTAAATGCGGACGGTGTTTTCGTCTACGATTTCGCAGTAAACGGAAAAAACTCTGCCCAATCTGTCGATAAACGTGCCGGAGCCGTAGCCGCCAAAAGCAGCGACTTCCCAATCTGCGGAAAGCAGCGTGCACTCCCATTGTTCGGCATAAACGGCAAAAAGGTCAAAGCTCTCTCCCTCCGTCGTCGGCACGCCGCGCATGAGAGCGAAGCGGAAGCTCTCTGCCTCCGTGCCGTCGGGGCGGAAAATCCACTCGTTTTCCCTCTCTGCCGACGTATACGTTCCTTTGACTTCCGATTGCGTTTCGCCGCAATACAGGACGCCCCCTCCCAGACCGTCAAGAACCAGCTTTGACTCGGAAAGGATTTTGTCCCCTTCGAGCAGGAAGTAGACGCCGAGACCGCCGTCAACGGGAAGCAGACGTTTCTTTCCGTTCTCCTCCGAAACGGCGTAGGTTTTTTCCGCGCCGTAATTTTTTCCGTCCGCGTCGAGCACTCTCACGCGCATAAGCTCCCGTCCCTCAATCACCGTGTCCGCCGCGCGGCTTGCGATTGCGGCGCGTTTTTCCCCCGACGCGTCCTCAAAGGTCGCCTGACCGTATGCGTCGATGAGAAGCGTCCCGCCGTCCGACGTCTCGAAGCTTTCCTCCTGCGACTCGTCGTAAAGGATGTAAACGGCGACGGCGGAGTTGCCGACGGTTATCGTGCCGTATGCAAACCTGAAATTTTCATAGCCTCCGTCCGCAAAGCTCACGTCATACTCGTAGTAGCCGCTTGCGGAATCCAGCCTGACGTACGTTCCGCTCGCAACGTCCTCTATGCGGGACTCGCTTGTTTCCGTAGCGGCGACATAGCGTTGCATAGTCGCGCCGCCGAAGCCGTCGAGAAACAGCATTTCTTTTTCAAGCGTGGGCGTACCGTCCGCAAGGGCAAAGTACGTGCCGCGCTCTGAGGAGGCAAGCTGCGCCGTTCCGTCGCCGACGACGCGGACGACTCCCCTTGCTCCCGACGCGGTTGTCAGCACAAATTCGTCCCCGTCGCGCGTCACTGCGCAAAGCAGAGAATTGAGCCATGCGGTGCCGTCGCCGTTGACGGAAAACTCTATGCGCGACTCTCCGTCGTCTATGACGTAGTTTTCCTGCTCCGAGCTGTCGAAAACAAAGAAATAATTGCCCATCGCGGGGTAGTATCTGAATACAAACGAGGCATAGCCGTCCTGTGCAAGAGCCTCGAAGCCCTGCGCAAAGAAATCCGCCGTAAAGGTATATTCGACGTATACCGTTTCTCCGTCCGCATTACCGAAAACAACCGCGGTGTAGGCGCCGTCAATTCCCGCGACAAAGCCGCCGCTGCCGTCGGGGAAGCTTATGTACGCGCTTCCCTTGCCGCTCTCGTCAACCGCGGCAAAGCAGAACTTTTCTCCCTGCTCGGGCAGGCGGTTTTCAAGCTCCGTGAACTCCGTGACGAGTTGCCCTTCTTTGGTGTCCTCGTTTACCCTCACGGTAAACAGACTCATCTGCAAAGTGAAAGAAATAAAACCGTAAGACGCGTTTTCCGTCTCGTATCCGTGCCGATAATCGTAAACTATCGGAACCGAATTGGCGTCGCCGCGCTTCAAGAGAGAACCCTTGCCGAAGCCGTCGCATTTGAGAGTGTAGACGGCGCTGCCGTCGTAAACGGTGTATTCCGAAAAAGCGTCGTCGGCAATGACAAAGGAAGACGTCCCCTGAGATTTGTAATAAAAATCGCCGTAAAAAGGAGCCAGCAGCTGCTCGTATTTGATATTTTCGGTGTCGGGGGCAAACCACTCCGCCGCAAAGTGATAAATTTTAGCGTCCCCGTCATAGGTGTTTTCGCCCGTAACAACCCGCTGCCAACGTCCGTTTGTCATGCTTACCTCAATCGCCGCCGTCCGACTGTCGAGTATTCTCAGCTTTACGGTAAAGCCGCTGCGCGCGTTTTCTTCCGTCCAGACAGTGTTGTGTTCGGCAAGTCCGCCCGTTTTTGCCGTCATGTTGAGACAGCCGAAAACATTTTTTCCGTCAAGGTACATACTGACGAAGCCGAAATAATTTATTTTTCCGTCAATCACGACGTAATAGCCATGCTCGCGGTAATAAACGTAATCCACCTCCCGACGCTCCGCACCCTCGCCGTAATACGCCTTGCCGAAGCCGTCCGAGTAAAAATACGTTTCGGCTCCGCTCAAATCCTCGATTGCATATTCTCCGCGCGTATCGTCCGCAAGGTAAAACACGGTTACCGTCACAACGTCTCCCGAAGTCGTCCTGCCCTGCTCCTCTCCGAGACGGCAAAGGAAGCGCACCTCTCCGTCGCCGTTGGGATAGGTCACCTCGATTTCCTCACCCGACGGCGCGTATGCGCCCGTGAGCAGGGAGGACTCCGAGTCGGCAAGATACGCCGCAGCGCCGAAGCCGTCGAGGATTACCACAGGGTAAGAAATGCCGCCGTTGTAGTAATAATACGTGCCCTCATAGCCGTCGCTCATCACAAACACGTCCTCTCCGTCCGACTTTTCGATGCGGAAGCGGAATCGAACGCTCTCGGAAGAAAACTGATAAACCGACGGAGACACTCTCGTATAGCTCCCCTCTGTCGCCGCTCCGTTTTCGGGCGTGTAAAGGGCGGCGTCAAGCCCGTCCAGCGCGATTGTCGCTTTTCCCGCGGCCGTTCCGTCAACCTGCGTGAGCGTAAGCGTCATATCGCCGTCGAAATACGCGAAGCCTTTGCCGTCCGCGTGCATTCTGCCTTTGAGCGTCCGCCCGTCCGCGATTTCAAACTCGAACAGGCGGGTGTCGGGGTCGTAAGAACCCGTTTTTTCGCCCAGCACGGGACGTTCGAGCACCGCCTTCAAGGGGGACTCCATGAGTAGATAAATCCTGTCCGCACCGCCGCCCGCGTCCGTCGCGCCGTAGTTCCACCGCGCGTAAAGCATAATCGTGCCCTTGACTTGACTTATCTCGTCGCCCGCGGCGTAAACAACTTCGCCCTCGGGACTGTCGGACCACCCGGCAAAACGGTAACCGCGCACGGTAAACATGCTTTCCGACACGGTATGCGGCGCGCCGTAGGTTACCGTCGCAAAATCCATTTCGCCCTCCGCCTCGGCGCCCTGCGGCGTGTTGACGAAGTAGTACACATAACCGTCGGCGCGGTAGAAATACGCCTTGTATACGTTTTCGCCCGCAACAAGCGTTATCGGCTGAGTTTTTGTTTGGTCGAGCAAAAAGCCTTCGGGCGCTTTAAGCACGGAGGCGCCCAGCCTGACCTCCCTGCCCAGCCAATCGCTTCCCCCTTCAAACGTCACTTGGTCGGTGGGCGCGCCGTATTCGCCGTTTAAATCTTCGAGATAAACCTCCACGACGTAAGACGCCTTGTACCTTGCGGTGAGCGTCAATCCGTTTGCGGGCATGACCGTGTTTTCCGTCACCGCCGAATTGCCGTTGAACCAGCCGCCGAATACCGCGCCGGTCAAACTCGGTACCGCCTGCGAAACAATCCGCCACACCTTTTCGCCCGCCTCCAACTCGAAAACGGAGGTTTCCAAAACGCCTCCCGCCGCGTCCAGCGTAAGCGTCGCCGTTTTTATTGCTGTAAATTTAGCGTAATAGGTTCTGTTTTCCGCAGGCATGGTTTCGGGTAGCGCTGCCTTCTCTCCGGAAAAATCCTCCGACAGATACCAGCCGTCAAACCTGTGCCCGTCAAGCGTCGGCTCGTCGGGCAAATCGATTTTATCTCCCGCTTTTGCCTTTATCGGGGAAACCGCCGAGCCGTTTCCCGTTTCAAACGTAAGCGTGTATGTTTTGCCCGTTTCGCACGCGGCAAAAACAAGCATTGCCAACGCAAGCAAAACAGTCAGCGCAGCCACAGTAAACAGCCGTTTTTTCTTGAAATTTTTTGCCATAATTCTCTCCTTTTTTCTCCTTGTTTTTGTCAATCCGATTCAACGATATTCCACTTTTAGAACACATAAAAAAGGTTAACGTGTTTAAATATATCAAAAGGCTTTTGGATTTGCAAGCAAAATAAATAAAAAAGTAATTTTCTTTTTGATTGAAATTTTGGACAAAAATCATTATTCTTGCGAAAAACATGTCGGATTTTTTATTTTTTCTTTTATAAATATGGGTATATGATGTTTAATCGGTGTTTTATAGATATAAGCGCCAGTTGAAAAATCAAATGGTTAGTATTATTTTAAAAATAATCAATACCGACAAGCCGTACTTTTAAAAATGAAAAAGCGGCCGTCCGCAGCCGTGAAATACGCCCTAACGCCGCTAAGTATTTGTTAAAATTTCGCCGTTGCAAACAAAACGCAGAACTACTGCTCTGCAAAATTTCAGTCGAATATTGCGCCCACCATGCTTTCGGCAAGGCTGTCGGCGTCCTCCGCGCAGTCGTTATCAAGCCACGCCATGGACACGTTGAACAGCATACCCGCATAGATATACGGAGTGTAACGATCAAGCTCGGGATGCTCGTTGTCAAACATTCCGACAAAGCCCTTGTTGAGATAATCCAGATACAAATGCTCCAAACGGGCTTTTTTCAACAGCTTCAAAGGCTCCTTGCTTTGCTTAAAAAGCTTGAAAACATTTTTGGCTATTGAAACATAGTCCTCCCTGCATCTTGGCTCAAACCGCTGAGTAAACACGAACTCTCTTGTGTTGTGCTCGAAATAAAATACGATTACGTCTTCTTTTCGTTTGAAATAGCGGTAAAAGGTTGCGCGCCCCACTCCCGCCTTGTTTGCAATGTCCGTTACGCTTATCTTGTCGTATTCGTATGCGCCCATCAGTTTAAACAGCGCCTGCACGATGTAGTGCTTCGAATAAGCTTCCGCGTCAAATTGCACGATACAGATTCTCCTTTTTCGTCTCATTTGCGGCGACAGATTGACCGATTGTGTATTTTCCGTCCCGCAAACGGTTGATTTGTCGGTTTTTTTCTAATATGATACAGATGTCTTGCGGAAAAGTCAACAGAAACGCGCGTCTGACGACACCGCAAAAGGAGAATAATATGCAGGAAAAAGATTTTGTGTCCTACGAATACAGGACAAAAACAGTCAAAAGCAAGGACATGACAAAGGCGACGGATATGTACGAGGCCTTCGGTTGGGAAGTGACCTCCGCGGCCCATACAGCCGTCGACAACACGACTCTTTCTTTAAAACGCGACAGGAAACAAAAACACAAGCAGGAGCTTTCGCGTCTTGAAAGGCAGGCGGAGGAAATTTTCGGCACGATAAACAACTTGCAGCGCGCAAAAACCTTGGGAGCAAGCGTATTCTCTTACATTTTCGGCTGCATCGCTGCGCTCTTGCTGGGCGGCGGAATGAGCCTGATTATGCTCAATCAAAACAATTTCGCCGCATTTGTCGGCGGAATCGCGCTTGGCATCGCAGGCATTGCGCTGTGCTGCGTAAATTATTTTATTTACAAAAAAATGGTCGAAAAGAAAACCGGAGAATTGCTGCCGATCATCGACGACAACGAAGAAAAGCTTGCCAATATTCTCGAAAAAGGCAACGACCTGCTTAAAGCCGACTTAATCTGAAAGGAAAAATCGTATGACTGAGAAAAACGCGGAAAAAAAGTACATTGAGCGGTTTAAAAACGATTATGCCTTCCGCACGTTCTTTTTTTCCGCCGTTTCTCTAATAACGGGCGCGGCATACGCCGCATACAACCTTTTCCTCGGGCTGGCTTACTCTTCCGCCTGGAATACGGGTATCGCGGCGTATTACCTGTCGCTGTTCTGCATACGTTTTTTCATCTTGTCTGCGGAAATCAAATACGTGAAAAAGGGTTACGACGAACCGCAGAAGGAAAAGGCGAGGAAAAGGCTGTTCCGCGTCCAAAGCGCCTTGCTTTTTGCAACCGACATTTCTTTGATTGCTCCGATAACTCTGATGGCGCTCCAAAAAAAGGAAGTTAATTTTTCCTCCGTGCATGCAATAACCATTGCCGCGTATACCACTTACAAAATCGTAATGTCGGCAATAAATTTTTCAAAGGCCAAAAAGAACGGAAATCTCAGCGTAAAAATGCTGCGCAACGTCAACCTCGTAGACGCTTTGGTGTCCGTCCTCTCCCTGCAATATACTTTGGTTATGACCTTTGGCGGAGGCATAGAGGGCGATATGCTTTTTTTGTGCGCATTCAGCTCGCTTGCGGTTTGGGGGTTTCTCATTATTTTATCCGTCGTCAATGCGGTAAAAAGTCGCAAAAAATAATACGCGCCCCCGCGAAACGGTTGCTTGAACGACCTTTAATCCAGTTTTGCATTAATAAATTATTTGTTTCAATGCGGAAGTTTCTTTATATTGAACCTCGAAAACCCCACGCTGAACCGTGTGCGGTTTTGTTTTTTCTGCGCCGCCGCGCTTTGTTTAGACCGAATTTTTTTGTTATTTACCAAAAAACAGTTGAAAATAAATTATTTCACTGTTATAATTAGTATTATATCATACTAATTGGAGATTGGTTCTATGAAAAACCAACGAATAAACGACCTTGTGAACGCTTTTTGCGTGCTTCGCGACAGACAGTACGCAGTTTACGCCAAATGCGCCGCACATCACGGTCTGACCGTCAACGAACTTTTTGTGCTCGATATACTGTGGTTTTCCCCCGACGGCTGTACGCAAACGGACATTTGCAGGCGGCTTTCCGCCAACAAGCAGACCATTGCCGCAATAACGGGCAGATTTCTTAAAAAAGGATATATTTGTCTGCATGAGGTCAAGGAGGACAGGCGCAGCAAGCGAATCATATTCACCGACAAGGGAAAAGCCTATGCGCAGGACATAATCCCCTACGCCGCACACGCCGAAAATCTTGCCATGGAACAAATGGGAGAGACAAACGCCGCCGAGCTTGTCAGGCTTGCAACGGAATTTACCGAAAACATGGAGATATGTTTTTCGGAAGCGATAAGAAAAAATTAAAATAACGGAGGAAAAAAATGGAGTTTTATGAAACAGTAAACAGGAGAAGAAGTATCCGTCAGTTCGAGGACAAGCCCATACCTCGCGAAGCTTTGGAGCGCATTTTGGACGCGGGACTGAAAGCGCCCTCTTCAAATCATCAGAGAAGATGGGAGCTTGTTGCGCTTACGGACAAAAACGTCATTTCGGACGTGGCGAAGCTCGTAAAGCCCTATTACTGCCGCATCGACGAGCCTAAAACGCCGCAGCAGGAAATGTTTAAAATCGCCTATCCGCGTCAACGCAGCATGATTGAAGAAAGCGCTTGCGTAATCTTGCCTTATTTCAAGCAGAAATACGGGTTTGAAAACGCCTACGGGCTGATGGACTACGGCGCGACATGGGCTTTGATTGAAAATATGCTGCTCGCGGCGACCGCCGAAGGACTCGGCTCCGTCGTGCATATCCCCGTCAAAAAAGAGCCCGAACAAATCAATAGCTTTTTGAATGTTCCCGACGGCTACTGCCTGCCCGCCATGGTCATACTCGGCTATGCGCCAAAGGACGCGCTCGTCCCCTCGCAGGTTAAAGCGACGGTGGAGAATAAAGTCCGTTGGAACAAGTGGTAACGCCGATGATTATACGAGAAATCGACGTAAAAGAGGTCGTAACAAAATCCAATCTCCCCGTATGCGACTATTCGCTCAACCCCTATGTGGGGTGCGAACACGCCTGCAAGTATTGCTACGCCTGCTTTATGAAGCGGTTTACGGGGCACGAAGAGCAGTGGGGAGAGTTTGTCGACATAAAATTTTGGAAACCGATTGCCCGCCCCGAAAAATATGCGGGAAAAGAAATCTTTATCGGCTCGGTGACCGATCCCTATCAGCCATGCGAAGAAAAATTCGGCCGCACCCGCGCCGTCCTCGAACAGCTTAAAGGCAGCGGCGTAAGGCTTTCCATTGCCACAAAATCAGACCTTGTGTTGCGCGACCTCGATTTGATAAGGACGTTCCCCGACGCCCGCGTGTCGTGGTCGATCAACACTTTGGACGAGCGGTTACGCGCGGATATGGACAAGGCGGCGCCCGTCGAAAAAAGGCTTGCGGCTCTGAAAGCCTTTCATGACGCAGGAGTGCGCACCACCTGTTTTATCTCGCCCATATTCCCCGAAATCACCGACGTGAAAGCAATTATCGAACGTGCAAAGGACTGCTGCAACTTAATTTGGTTGGAAAACCTCAATCTGCGCGGCACCTTCAAGCCGCAAATCATGAAGTATATTTCTCAAAAATATCCCAAGCTTTTGCCGCTGTACCGCGATATTTACAGCTTCAATCGGCGCGATTATTGGGAATGGCTTGACCAAGCAATGCGCGATTATGCGCAAAGCAAAGGAATGGAATATTTAACCAACGACGACACGCCGAAACGCCCGTTTGACGCACCGCCCGTCATAGTCAACTACTTTTACCACAGCGAAATCAAAAAGAATACGAAGAAGTGAGCCGCCTTCGCAAAGGCACATAAAATAAGAAAACACGAGCAGGCGTCAGCGGTGTCGTGTTTTCGTTTGGCGCGCCTTAAGGAGCTCGAATCCCTAACCTTTGGTTCCGTAGGCTCTCAAAATCACTGTTTTTTAGGACCGTTTAGAATTAAAAATTTACATATAATTATGCTTATTTTTAAGCAAATTTCAGCCTATTAGAACGAGTTTTGTTTATTTTTTAAGTTTTTTAATCCTATTCGTAAATAAAAGTCAACAACTAAAAACAAAGGTCAAAAATTCCAAAATACTGCACGTTTATTAGAACATTCATTAGAAAGAAACGGTTGTTTTTATTGTTGCATATTATTTATGTAAGCACACGCCAAAGAGCCATTTGATGTTTTTGAAATAATCAGTCAGATTTACATTGAAAAATTTTCTTAATTATATGACATTAACCCTTGATTTTTTGTTTGAAAAAGTATATACTATTTCTAACGAGGTGGAGTAATGAATAGACCTAACTATATCGGAGAAATAAAAAATAGGATTATGTCCGAAAAAGTCGGAGCTGTTTTTGTCGCTGCCGACTTTGCCGATATTACAGACAAAACAATTGCCAACGTTATACTAACTCGTCTTGCGTCCGAGAAAATAATCAGAAGAGTATTGCGCGGCGTTTACGACAAACCCGAATATAACGATTTTCTAAAAGAATTTGTTGCGCCTATTCCGGATAATGTTGCACGCGCTATTGCTCGAAATTTCGGTTGGACAATCGTTCCGTGCGGGGATACTGCCTTGAATTTGCTCGGTTTATCCACGCAAGTTCCTGCAACATGGGTTTACGTTAGCGACGGAACATACAAAGAGTACTCTTTCGATAATACCGTAATTCAGTTCAAGCGGACGACAAATAAAGAGGTATCGAAGCTTTCATATAAAACTGCTCTTACAATTCAGGCGTTAAAGGCACTCGGCAAAGACAAGATAGACGAAAGCGTAATTAACAATTTACGTAAATTGCTGACTGCTGAAGAAAAAACGGCAATGCTACACGAGGCAAAAACCGCTACGTCTTGGATTTATGAATACATCAGACAAATTTGCAGGAGTTAAAAATGCGTAAAATAGCAAAAATTACCGAAAACGACAGAAAGGCACTTTTTCATAACACAGCCGCAAAAATGGGTATGACCGACGCCATTATCGAAAAAGATTTTTGGGTGTGTTATGTGCTTGATTATCTTTTTCACCGTTCACAGTGGAAAGATAATATTGCATTCAAAGGCGGTACAAGTCTATCCAAAGCGTATGGTTTGATAGAGCGTTTTTCCGAAGATATCGATTTGATACTCGATTGGCGTGTTCTCGGTTACGGAATCGATGAACCTTGGGAAAATCGCAGCAATACAAAACAAGATATTTTTAATAAAGAGGCAAACATTCGCGCCGAAGTGTTTTTGCGCAATGCGTTTCTTCCGGCAATCAATGCCGATTTGACTTTAGAACTCGGCGACAACGTCAAGTGCTATATCGACGATAGCGATCCGCAAACGGTAAAAATTGCATACCCGAACAGTTTTTCGGACACTTCTATTTTGCAGGAAATTCGCCTTGAAATCGGTGCGCTTGCCGCTTGGACTCCAGTAAAAGAAGCGACTATTACTCCTTATTCGGCACAACTCTACGCAAGATTGTTTTCACAACCGTCCACCGAAGTTTTGACAGTCTTGCCCGAACGCACGTTTTGGGAGAAAGTGACAATTCTGCATAGAGAAGCGTTTCGCCCGGAAGATCGTCCTTTTCCGTCAAGATATTCTCGGCATTATTACGATTTGTACAAAATGATGCAAACGCCCGTAAAAGATAATGCGCTGTCTAATAACGATTTGTTGGAGCGTGTCGTAAAGTTTAAAGATAAGTTTTATCGCTGTCCGTGGGCGAGATATGACCTCGCAAAGTGCGGAACTATGAAACTGTTGCCGCCCGATTACAACATGGCCAAACTTCGCTCCGATTACGAACATATGCAAAATATGCTTTTTGGTAATAAGCCGAGTTTTTATGAAATAATGAACGCAATGGCTGAACTTGAAAAAGAAATTAACGATTCAATTATAAATTTGTGATGGCTATATTTTAGTACGCTAATTTAAGTAAGTAGGATAGTTGTAAGAACTTAGAGGGATTACAGAGGAGGAAAAAGATGGAAAAGCTTAAGAGTAAAATTGCAGAAGCAATGAAACTTAAGTTTGTAGGAGATTATTGTTTCAGCGATGACGAATTATCTGAAATTTATTCATACGCAGGAAAAAGATTGAGAGAATTTGACTGTGGTTATATCAATAAAATAAGTGACCTTGATAGTGAAACGCTATTTATAGCTATGGTAAATTCTGTAAAAAATTGGACCTCCGATGAAGATAGGTTTTGGAACCGCATTGCCAAGACGATCGTTGGCACCGAAGAATGTTCGCCCAAAATATATAATGCACTCACAGATGTGATCGACAAATTGGGCACGAAGAATAAAATTATTTATTTGAACGGTGCAAAAAAGAAATATTATGCCACGATTCTTGCTCACTCTTTCTCTCCGTTGCAGTCCACCGAATCATTTTTTGATCTTTGTTGGCAGATTTATTGCGAGGATATGGCTCAAAACTACTTTGAAAACGATGGTATTTTTGAATTGGCTTCAAATGAATTGGGCAAGAGGTTCAATCAAAGTAAGAGTGATGAAGATTTTCAACTCGGTTCGCAAATATATAATTTTAGAGCAGGAATAAAGCGTCTGGCGGTTGAACAGTCAAATTTAATGACAGAATATATTCGTAATACAATAAATGCGATAGATAAATTATTTAACAGTCAACCGATAGAAAAAAGTTATTACTATTCGTTGCTATTCGATTGGTGGCGTAAAAAAGAGGCTAATTTTGGTATAGAAAAACAAAAGATATCAAAAGTTACAAAAATAATATCTGACTATTCATCTATTAAGCCTAAATACATAAATGAAAACGGCACTGTTTATATAATGGTACCTGCTTTTCGTTTGCTTAATAATCTTGATAAGTGTCCGTGGATAGAGATATATTCAAACGATACCCTTGTATATTCAGAAGAACTTTTAACTCGCGGTTCGGGGCTTGCCATGAATACAAAAGTCTATCAAATTGACGTTAATAAGTGTTTATGTGGGGAAGCTCATGGCGTTAGATTGGTGTTAACTCATAATGGCACTCAAATATTCGATTCTAAGCGGTCGTTAGAAAGACTTTTTATACTATTTAACGGGGAACGAGAAATATTTGCATCTGAATGTTTGCCCGGCAATTATCAATTGTATTGTCGTAATCTCGATTCTCTATTACAATATCCTGAAAATATTAAAAAGACCGATTCTTCATTTTTTATTATAAATGCGAAAGAAGGAGATGTCCTTCAAAGCGAAAGAAGAACCATATTGTTTGCAAAAGAAATACAAAACAAAGATATCTGGATATATGCAGACAAGAAAATGGGCGTCAAATTTCGTCAAGGCGAAGAAGAGTATTCCGTTGTGGATGGTGAATTAAAGATTGCTGCGTTTGATTCCTCGGATTTATCGGATTTCGGAGTCAGATATGAAGATACGTCATGGAGACTGCAAGATTTTTCAAAAGAATGTAGAAACGGTATCGTTTATCATAATATCTCGGAACTGTTAGCAGTTGGGGAACCGCAAAAAATAAACGTATTTAGATTTTCGAGCGGAAAAATCATGTGTAGTGCGAATGTGGTAAAATTCAATAAAGTTCAAATTTTATTTGACAGAGAATTTTACTACGGAAAAAATATTGAAGGGAATGTTACATTTTCCACCGAGAAATTTGACAATGAAACTTCTTTTAGTATTGAACAGGATGAAGTGTCATTACCTATTGCCGATGGAGAAATATTATTAAGCGTTCCAAAAATACGATGGAAAATCGACAACGGAGAATGGAACCACTGTTTTGGCGAAAAAGGAGTGTGGTATAAAACAATTAACAATTCTTCCATATTAGAACTTGATATTCCCAAATCGGTCTCCTGCGACTTACTGATTACTCCAAGTTGTAAATCGATTGAAAAAGATGATAACGACATAAATCGTTACAAAATAGGTCAAGAGATATATTCTCAACTAGGCAACTATGATGGTGCGATGATTCTCTTATCTATTACAGGACAAGAACCTTTGCCGATATTAAACGTACATACAAAAGCGAAATTTATCGATACTCCGATTTTCGTATTTGCTCAACGCCATTTGTTATGGTCTCCGGCAACAACTTATTTAGGAGACGAGAAGGATACGTTTGCGCTAAAAATACACGACCGGTTCGGCAATATAGTAAAAACATTTGCTCTAAATATGAAATCGAGCGAACTAAACATAAGCGATATTGAAGACGATTATTATACGGTTGAGGTTTTTCTGAATTCGACGAGTTTTTTCAAAAAAGAGGAATTATTGTACACGCAAAAGATTGTTGTGGGCGATGAAAACCTTTTGCGGTTTAAGAATAAAACCATAGTTATAAACAAGGTCATGTTAGATAATGCAGTGTCATCGCAATTTATTAAGACAATTTACATCGAAAAACTTCGGTTTATCGGAAGTATTGACGATTGTTTGTATTATTCCGGATATATGTATTTTCGTCATTCGGATGGCAGAAAAATATACTTGAATACTATGAAAAATGATTATGGTACATTTGATGTAACGAATCCCGTACGAATAGAGCTTAGATCTAATTGTACATGCTGGATGGTGGCTGGGCTTGAGAACGATGATATAAAAGATTTTTTAGGTGAATTGTTTTTAGATCACTATAACCAACTGTCAAATATTGCAAAAGGCAATAAAGCAATCAACTATTACTTCTATGGAATACAGGAGGATAACAATGTTTAATCCGGCAAAGGCTTCAAGTAATATAAAGAATGAGTTTATAGATTATATCGCAACGAGCTATTCTTTTTGCGATGAAACTTTACAAAAACAATTTGTTGAAGAGCTGAATAATAACATTTCAAGAGGTCCGCTTTTGGAAATAAAAGATGTTTTCAAAACGGGACATTCTATTTCCGAGTTAATCGATCAGGGAACGCTTTCTCCGCTCTTTTTGAATATCGAAAGCGGCAAACCGAATAATAAATTATATAAACGTAAATTGCCTGTCGATAGAAAATTATATTTACATCAAGAACAAGCTATCAATTCTATTGTTTCGGGAAATAATGCCGTTATTTCTACCGGTACAGGAAGCGGTAAAACCAACTGTTTTTTGATACCTGTTATTAACGAACTTTTGCGCGAACAGGAAGAAGGAACTCTCGGTCCGGGAGTGCGAGCGTTGTTTATTTATCCGATGAACGCTTTAGCGAACGATCAAATGAAGAATATTCGAGAACTTCTTATGTATTACCCCGATATTACTTTCGGTGTATATAATGGAGGGACCGAAAACGATGAAGAAAGCGCGATTGCCGTTTATGAAGCAATGTTTGCGAAAGAAAAAATAGAAAAATTGAGACACCGCCTTGATAATGAAATACTGTCAAGAGATGAAATGAAAAAGAATCCACCCAACATTTTGTTTACCAATTATGCAATGTTGGAGCATCTTCTGTTCAGACCGAAAGACGATGTGCTTTTTTCGCACGCAGATTTTAGATTTGTCGTTCTTGATGAGGCGCATGTTTATAACGGTGCAACCGGGATTGAAACGGCGATACTGTTACGCCGTCTCAAAGCTCGAATATCGTCAACAAAGAAAACAAGATTCATTTTAACAAGTGCGACGTTGGGCAATGACTCAAGTGCAGATGATGACATTATTACTTTTGCTGAAAATCTTTGTGGCGAAGATTTCAACAAAGAAAACATAATCAGAGCCACACGTGAAAAGTTTGTACCTAATTCTAATGCCACACATTATCCGCTTGGGCTATACAAAAACTTGGCAGACGAAAGCAATATCGTCGCCGATGTATTAGGGAAATATGGAGTATTATATGATAAAAGCAAAGACGAGAACGAACTGATCTTTGATTTTATTGTTGGCTCGGATTTGTATCGTTCTTTAAGAATGAATATTTCAAATGTGTGTACGATAGCTGAAATAGAGCAATGCTTAAATATAGACGAAGAAACGGCAATTTCTTTTATTTCACTTTGCACAAGGGCGCAAAGAAACGGCAAATCCCTTTTAGATGCGAGATATCATTTTTTTATCAGGAGTCTTGAAGGATGTTATTCTACTTTAGGGCAAAATAAAAAACTGTTTTTGAATAGGCAAAAACAATACTATACTGCTGGCAAACAATATTCCGTTTTTGAAATTGCACTTTGTGACGATTGTGGAAGAATCGCCCTTGTCGGTAAAATCGAAAATCGTCATTTGATTCAAACGAGTAAACTGGAGGAAAAGGTTGAGTATTTTTATCTTTTAGACGATGACAATGATGACTTGTCGGATGATGAGATCATCGATGCCGGAGAGTCTCTGAAAAAAGAATACTTTTATGTCTGCCCACACTGTGGAGGCATAGTTGCAGAAGGAGAACAACACAACCTGCCATGCGATTGCGGCAAAGAAGATTATATCAAAGTCGTTAAAGCAAAAATACTTAAAAACGGTGCCCGGTGCGGCAACTGTTGCAGTGGCACGTATAAAAGGTTTTATTTGGGCAACGATGCCGCTACGGCAGTTTTGGCAACTTCTTTATATGAAGAATTACCTGAACTTGTTTATGAAGAAATTGAATCAGCCACATCAACGCAAAATATATTTGCCAAAGTGGCCCTTAGTAACAAAAAAATTGCCAAAAGAACCGGACGTCAATTTTTGGCATTCTCCGATAGTAGACAAGAGGCTGCAAAGTTTGCATGTTATTTAAGCAAAAGCTATTGTGAATTTCTACGTCGTCGCGGGGTTTGCAGAATAATCGAGGAACAAAAAAACGATATAATAAATCAGAACTTTACCGTTTCTGACTTTGTTACGCTGCTTACAAATTACTATTCTTCTAAGAAGAGCTTTGCAAAATCAAATTCCGATGAGAGCAATTTGACTGTTAATAGCCGGAAAAATGCTTGGGTGGCGTTACTTAATGAATTGGCAAGATATAACTCGCCTACATCTTTAACGGCATTAGGACAAATACAATTTCATTATATGGGAAATACACCTGAAATTGTTGATGGCTTGGCCGAAAAATTCGGGGTATCTGTTAGTGGCGTAAATGCATTGCTTGATATGCTGGTTTTTGAGATAGTAAAATCTGGCGCAATTTATCCGGATAATGACAGTGATATCGATGACAATGATAGAGAGTATATTTTTTATACTCCGTCGCAAAGGTTTATCACCTATTTAAAATCCCCCGACAATAAGAAAACGACAGTATCTTCGTTTGCACCGAGAAATAAGATTGGTAAAAACGGGGAATTCTATAAAAACAATAAAATTTACTATGTTTGTAGGGCTTTGGGAATAGCAGAAGATGAGGCGGCCTGTTTTCTAAAAGATTATTTCGATTATTTAACTAAAATCGAGTATGGAAACCCATATTGCATGGACGACATTAACAAAGACGGAACTTACGTGTTAAGAGCAAAGAATTTTTCTGTCTTGATAAACGGTGATAAGCGTGCGCATTGGTATAAATGTAGAAAATGCGGTAGAATAACACAGTTTAATTTGAATGGGAAATGTCCAGCAGTTAGATGTGAGGGTGAGCTGGTCGAAATTTTACCATATGACATTATTAAAAACAACCATTTTGCAAAGCTATATATGAGCGAGAGAATGTCGCCTTTATTTATAAAGGAACACACCGCTCAATTAAGCAAAAAAGAAAGTGCGGAATATCAGGAGCAGTTTATCAAGAAAGAAATTAACGCCCTTTCTTGTTCTACAACTTTCGAGATGGGGGTTGATGTCGGCGATTTGGAAACGGTATTTTTACGTGACGTACCGCCTCTTCCGTCAAATTATACACAAAGAGCCGGTCGAGCCGGCAGAAGCATAAATGCCGCTGCGTTTGCTTTGACATTTGCAAAATTAAGCTCACACGATTTGTCATTTTTTAAAGAGCCAAAGAAAATGATAAGCGGAATTATTTTGCCACCATTGTTTAAGGTTGACAATGAAAAAATAGTTAGACGTCATATATATGCTGTTGCCCTAAGTATGTTCTTTGCTGAACACGAAGATTTGTATAACCATAATAATGCGGAGAAATTTATCAATCAAAAAGGATATGAACTTTTTATTGTTTGGATACAAAGTCACCCCGATAGATTAAAAACTATTCTGAAAAAATCCATACCAGATATAGATGATTTGCACAGTAGGATGGGAATAGACAATTTTAAATGGGTTGACGGTTTTTGCGGCGAAGAAGGTGTTTTCACACAATTAATTACAGAATACGAAAGTAACGTTGCAAATTTCGAAAAGTTGATACAAAAATTCAGAAGAGATAAGAAGTCTGCAGACGTCGTAAAATGTGAAGGGAAATTAAAAAATTATAGGGCAAATAAGCTAATTGAGTTTTTGGCTCGCGGAAATATTTTGCCCCGTTACGGTTTTCCTGTTGATACTGTGGAATTATACCAAAATTCATCGGCAAACAACATAGCAAAACTAAGATTGAGTAGAGATTTGCAAATAGCAATAGCCGAATATGCTCCGTCTTCAGAGGTTGTCGCAGATGGAAGATTATATACCAGCCGGTATATAAAAAAATCAGCAATAGGAACTAACCGACAGGATTGGCATACAGGTTACATAGCAGTGTGCGACGATGAGAATTGTAAAACAGTCAATTACAGCATCGTGCCCCCATCTAAGGAAGGTATTCCTTGTATTTCGTGTGGAAAGAAAATCAAGCCAATAAATTTCTTTGAAAGCATTGAACCGCGATCAGGCTTTGTCGCTGAACGAAAAGATAAAGATGTTCCTATGACAAAACAAGAAAAGAATTACCGTTCTGAAGATTATTATATAGGAAATACTTCTGCTAAATTGATTGAAAAATATTATTTTTCATTCAATGGGGTAGAAATAAAAATTGAATCTACTACAAATGACTCACTTATGGTAAAATCTTCAACAAATTTCTATGTATGTCCTGTTTGCGGTTATGCGGTTGCATCCGATGAAAATATAGGTGAGAAAAAAGTTGGACAAGAGATGCTTGGTGGTGCGTTATTTGTAGAAACGGAACGACCGCATGAAAGTTTGTATGGACAATATAATTGTAATTCGAAGCGATTGGAAAGAAGATCTTTACATCATGTTTTTAATACTGATGTTGCAAAGATTAGTTTTTCATGTGATACTTCGGATTATAAAACAATGATTTCTGTTATGTATGCGATTCTCAATGCCATAGCAAAAGACCTAAATATTGAACGTAGAGATATAAAGGCTTGTTTGTCGCAGCATTTGGTCGGAAATTATTTACAGTATTCAATAATAGTGTACGATGCCGTTCCTGGTGGAGCCGGGCATTCTCGTCGTTTGGTTACAAAAGATGGACGTATGTTGTATAAGATTTTTATGTCAGCATTGTCCAATATGAAAACCTGTAATTGCGATCCGTCTTGCTATAATTGCTTAAGGAGCTATGAAAATCAAAAAATTCATGACCAATTAGATCGTCATCTAGCAGAAAAGTTCTTAGAACAATTTGTCGGAGAAGTCCAAATTATAAATAAGGATGAACAGTCTATTGTTGGAAATATAGATGGTTGTGAAGAAAAATAGACCTTGAGTTTATTGATGTAAAAACGCAAAATTAATAACACTACAGAATCGAACATCAAAAGCGATGTTCGATTCTTTTCGTATGCAAAATTATTCGTAAATTGCTGTATATCTTTTGCGCATTTTGATAAAGTATTCATACACCGTAGCTTGCGCACGAGATAAAACTCTGCTGATTTCGGGATAACTTAAGCCGTTTTGGCGGCATTCCCAAGCGATACGCATATTTTCGGTCAAATTCAGGCTTGAGGCGATTTTTTCGTATAAAGTATAATCTTGGGTAACTTCTTCTTTTATTTCGTAAAACGGTTCGCTTACAGGCGTCAAGGCTTCTAAACTTACTCTGCGGTAATTAGTGTAGGTTTGTCAAACATATGAGACAGGAAAAGAAAAAAGATTTTAGTTATGTATGGTCTTTTGATTCGTCTTAACTTCTTCCGCGAAAATATCGTCCGATAGTGAATAAAGTCGCTTGTTTTAATTTTTTTAGTCCGTAACGATAGTCCACCGGGCTACACTTATGGAATAAGTGGAACACACTAGGCTTCTCTTTTATATTCCAAAGAAATGACCCTATTAAGACGAGTAATTGTTTGCATTTTTTGGAAAGAAAAACAAACCCTACATAAAACACAAAAAAGGACGACCGAGACATTTTCGGTCGTCCTTTTACGAACTCGCTGTTTACGCTGTTTTGATATAATATTCTTGAAATTCCACAAGAGTATCTAACATTCGGCACCATTCAGAGAATGCCGTCAAAAAATTTTTGAAGAATTTTTGCGAAAAACCATAAAAGTGGTTTACTTTTTACCCCTGCTTATTCCCCGATAGGTGTAGGGATAAAATTTTTAACCGAACAGGAGAACAGAACAAATGTTAGTAAAAAAAGAAAAACTCAAACGCTTTTTGGAAACAAAAAATCTATTCAAAGAGAAATTCGCCGCCTTGCATAGCGGTTTACACGGCTCGCCTTTCATCACGATACAAGCACAACGAGTAAATTTGTACCCGATTTGTTCGCGCCGCGTTCCGCTGCCGATAAAACCCATTTTATTGACTTCGACAAAATGGTCGAAAACATATTCGGGCTATGACAATTATTGAGTATTACCGATATAAATTCGGACCAAACTTTGATTTGAACTATCAATAAAACTGACTCAAAAAATGGTAAATCAAACCTGTTTTTCCAAGCAGGATAAGGTGTGATTCAGTCGGACTTTTTCCGCCCGAAACACACGTTTCAAGACAAGCGGGATACCCGCTTTCTTTTTCAACAAAACTACGGTTTTTATAATACAAACACAGGAGGAATTTTGCCTATGAACGAGATGTTTAAGGACTACCCCGACGTAGTAAGCGTCGGACAATTAAAAGAAATGCTGCAAATCGGGCAAGTTCTCGCTTATAAACTCGTAAAGGAAGGAGAAATAAAATCACGCAAGGTCGGGCGTGAATACAAAATACTTAAATCAACCGTTATAGAGTATTTGTCGAGAGGTTGTTCGCAATGGAATTAAAAGGAACTTTGCAATCTAAAAAAGGCTACTTATATGCGGTAATCGGTTATAAAGACGAAGCGGGGAAACAAAAATACAAGTGGTATGCGACGGGCTTAAAGGAGCGCGGGAACAGAAAGGAAGCAAAAGAAATTCTTGCTCAAAGAATACTGGAATTTGAGGAAGAACAGACAAGTTTTATCAACAAACTTAAAAACCGTACAAAGCCTAAAAACGTAGATAAAGCGGAAGCGACTATGCTGTTTTCGGATTATTGTCTGAAATACGTAGAAAGCAAAAAACCGGAATTATCTCCGTCCGTATATAGTTTATACTTAAAACACTACATAAAACTTTTTAAGTCGTATTTCGACTCGAAAAAACTACGGTTAATCGATATTACCGAAAAAGAAATCAATGATTTTTATGAAGACAGGTTAAAGCACGGAGTTAAAAAGATAACTCTTAAACATTATAATTGTGTGCTTCGCCCTGCTTTAAGACAGGCATACAGAAACAAACTTATTCCGGATAATCCGTTTGATTTTATAGATTCTATTAAGAAAGAAAAAGCAACTATGTCCTTCTACGATAAAAACGAGATGAAATTGTTCTTTGCGGCAATAAAAGGGCACAAACTTGAAATACCGTTTATTCTGGCTGCTTATTACGGATTCCGTCGGAGCGAGGTTTTAGGACTTCGTTGGAGTGCAATCGACTTTGAGCATAAACTGATAACCGTAAATCACAAACTGCTCGTCGTTGACAAAGAAGTTATTTTAACCGACGATTTGAAAACCGAAAAAAGTCATCGCACCTTGCCGCTTATTCCTGCCGTAGAATCTGCTCTGTTAAAACATAAGGCACAGATAGAAGAGAATAAACGGTTTTACGGAAATACTTACGATGCCCGCTATCTCGATTACGTCTGCGTTGAGGAGAACGGCAAAATCGTCTATCCCGACCACATGACGAAAAAATTTGCCGATTTGCTGAAAGAGAAAAATTTACGACATATCCGTCTGCACGATTTACGGCACAGCTGCGCAAGTAACCTTTTAGCAAACGGCGTGCAACTTAAAGAAATACAGGAATGGCTCGGACACTCGAATTTCGGAACTACGGCAGACGTTTATTCTCACTTGGATTTCAGTGCAAAAGTAAAAGCAGCGCAGACTTTAACGCAGGCGTATGACGAGCCCGCAGAAGAAAAGCCACCCACGCAAGACAGAAAAAACGTAGAAATACTTATGCAGGCAATCGACGAAATGAAAAAACTCGGTTTTGATTCTCTTGAAGAATATCTTGCTTATAAGGACGAACAGTCGCTCAAAGAAATGAAAAAGTCCCCTATCGAAATGTAGATAAAGGACGCCAATCGGCGTCCTTTTTTCTTTCTGAGTGTTGCACTTAGTTTGACAATTCACTATAAATAAACAGTTGTAGCGAAGGTAAAACAATAGTCAAGAACAATAAAAATAACCGCCGCTCCTGCACGAATGTTTTTAATTTTATTAGAACTTTTATTAGAACAGAGCCGTTTTCGGCATTTTCGAGCATTTTTGGAAGTAGCATAAACACCCCGTTTTGTTCTAATAAAATTTTGCGATTTTTATTAGAACAAACGCTAAGGTAAGCACAAAAAGACCTAAAATGAGTAAAAAACAGCCCAAAACCAAGCGTTTTGGGCTGTTTTTGGCGCACCATAAGGAGTTCGAATCCCTAGCCTTCGGTTCCGTAGACCGACGCTCTATCCAGTTGAGCTAATGGTGCATATCGATTATTTAGTTGTTTTCGCCTTTGGTTCCGTAGACCAACGCTCTATCCAATTGAGCTAAAGGCGCATATGAAATTTTGCCTATATATTATAGGTCTACGGCGTGCAAAAGTCAAATGTTTTCTTTACCTTTGCCGCAACAAAAATGCTTTTTGTTTTTCGGGCACAATAAAAGCCGCCTTTTTTAGGCGGCTTTAAAATTTTCAGCCTTTTTCCGACAGCGCTTTGAGTGTGTCGCGTATTTCTTCCAGCAAACTGGTATTTGCGGTTGCTTTTGCTTCCTCCGCCTCCTTTTCGAGACGCTCCTGCTCTGCTTTTTCCGCTTCCGCCTTGGCGACGTCCTCGGCATATTTCGCTTTTGCCTGCGCTTTCGTCATGCCTTGACGGCGATAAGCGGCGACTGCTTTTCTCTCGTCCGTCGCAACTCCGCCGACAAGATTGGCGCGCGCATTTGCCAAACTGTTCAAGCCCTTAACGATACAGAAAAGCACAAAGGCAATGATAAGGAAATTGATAATAGCGTTGATAAACGCGCCCCAATCGATATAGATTGAGTTTGCAAGGTCAATTTGTCCGTCAACATAAGCCGGCTTCAAAAACGTATAAATTTCCGTAAGCGAATTTTTCCCGAAAATGAGGGCAAGCAGCCAATTTATAACGGGTTTGAGTATGTGGTCGCTGAGCGCGGTTATGATTGCCGTAAACGCTCCGCCGACAATGACGCCGACCGCCATATCCATTACGTTGCCGCGCGTGATAAATTGCTTGAATTCCCCGAAAAAGCCTTTAAGCCCGCCTTTTTTCTCTGCCATTTCATTTACCTCTTTGGAATTTTGATAAAATTATAAACCTTGCGCACAATCTTGTCAAGCGCAAAAACTCCCGCTTTTTTGACAAAAAAGCGGCGAAAACTCGCCGCTCTCGTTTTAATTTATTTCAATGAGGCAATCTGCCGTCATCCGTACCCGTCACGGCAGTCTTTTTGTCCTCCGTGGAATACTTAACGTCGATAAAATCGATTACCTCCGCAGCGCTCTTGCCCTGCATAAGCATATTAACTTCGTCGGTGTGGATTGTTTCCTTTGTTATCAAAACCTTTGCCATGTTGTGCAAAATGTCGAGCTTGCCCTTCAATATTTCCGTACCGCGCTCGTGGCACTCGTCCACTATGCGCCTTACCTCCTCGTCGATAAGCGCGGCGGTTTCCTCGGAATATCCCTGCGTGCTGTGATAATCTCTGCCGACGAAAACCTCTTGGTCCCCACCGTAATAAAGCAAACCGACCTTTTCGCTCATGCCCCACTCGGTGACCATTTTGCGGCAGCGCTCCGTCAGCGCCTTTATGTCTCCGCTCGCGCCCGTGCAATAGTCCTCTATCACCAACTCTTCGGCGATTCTGCCGCCCAGAGTCATGGTTATGTTGTCTAATAGATACGCCTTTGAAACGTGCTCGTTGTCGTTTTCGGGACGCGTCATGGTAAAGCCTGCCGCCATTCCGCGCGGAATAATCGTGACCTCGTGCACCGGTTCGCAATTTTTCAGGCTGCAAGCAAGTATCGCGTGCCCCGCTTCGTGATAAGCGGTGATGCGCTTGTCATGCTCCGTGACCAGACGAGATTTTTTGGCAGGTCCCATTTCCATTTTGGTAATACCCTCGTTCACGTCCGCCATAGTTATTTGGCGTCTGTTGTCGCGCGCCGCGAGTATTGCCGCTTCGTTGAGACAGTTTTCCAGGTCCGCTCCGGTAAAGCCGGAGGTTATTCTCGCTATGGTCTTGAAATCCACCGTCGCGTCAATAGGCTTGTTGCGCGCGTGAACCTTTAAAATGGCCTCTCTTCCTCTCACGTCGGGGCGATTGACGAAAATCTGCCTGTCAAAACGTCCCGGACGCATAAGCGCGGGGTCCAACACGTCGGGACGGTTGGTCGCCGCCATGACGATAATACCGCTGTTTGTTTCAAAACCGTCCATTTCGACAAGCAACTGATTCAGCGTCTGTTCTCTCTCGTCGTTTCCGCCGCCGAGTCCCGCTCCGCGGTGTCTGCCGACCGCGTCTATTTCGTCTATAAACACGATACACGGCATATTTTTCTTTGCCTGTTCAAACAAAGAGCGCACTCTGCTTGCGCCGACGCCGACGAACATTTCCACAAAATCACTGCCCGATATGGAGAAAAACGGCACACCCGCTTCTCCCGCAACCGCTTTGGCAAACAAGGTTTTGCCCGTTCCCGGAGGGCCCACAAGCAAAACGCCGGCGGGAATTCTCGCCCCAAGCTCGGTATATTTGCGCGGATTTTTCAAAAAATCGATGATTTCTACCAGCTCTTCCTTTTCCTCCTCGGCGCCCGCAACATCGGAAAAACGGGTTTTTACGCTCTGCTGCACACGTGCAGTGTTCTTGCCGAAGCTCATGCCCTGACTGTTCTGACTGCGGAAAATGTTTATCATAAATATGAACATAACCACAATCAGTATAATGGAGAACAGCGTGGGCAGATAGTCCCAAAAACTCGCCTGCACGGGATTGTTGAAGCCGATTTGAACCGCCGACGCGCCCGCAGGCAGACTGTCGTTGCTCTCCGTTATCAATTCATAAATAACGGGGTGCATATTCGGTCCGATATAGAAGAAATAGTCGTAATACTTTGCCGCATTGTTGCGGGAAGCTGCTTCGGTGTTTCTTTTTACCACGTTTACCGAGTAGCCCGTGTTGAAATAAACCGCCTGAATATTGCCGGCGTCAAGGTCCTCCTTGAACTGCGCGTAGGTGGACTGCTTGCTGTTGCCCACGAATTGCAGAATGAAAACCACTGCGAGCACAAGCACAAGCAAAATTATCAATATCATCCACCAGCTCGATTTTCTGTTGTTCTGATTCAATTTTACGCTCCTTTTTTCGAGACAGAAAAATTCTATGCTTTTAGTATGCGGATTTTTCCGTATATTTAGGCAACTATATCACAATTTCCAATGCTTGTCAATTTTATTTTCAAACGGGTAAATAAATACACAATAGTTTCACCGGAGCTTACTTTTGTCTCCGACCGCATATTGAAACAGCTCTCACAATCGCACTTTTCCTGCGATTTTGACGCAGCACGGCGGCGTGAAAGCGTTTACAGCAGCGGCAAAATCAACAGCGAAACCGCCGTCAGGATTGCAAGAAACGAAAAATTGATTGCGGAAAACAAACCGAGATAACGCCGAGTGCCGCCGCCGTTTGCGGAGCGGTATTCTCCAAGCGTAATCAGACTTGCAAGCGACGCGACGGGAGTGCCGAGTCCGCCTATGTTTACGGCAATAAGCAAGGCGTTTTTGTCGGCGGTGAAACGGGAAAGCAGCATGGACGCAGGCACGTTGCTCAACACCTGACAGGACGCGACTCCCACAAGCAAAGGAGAAGCCGCCACCAAAGAGCTTAAAAATTCCCTTACCGCTTCTATGCGCGCCATATTGCCTGCGAAAACGAAAAACGCGGCAAAGGTGACAAGAAGCTTGTAATCCACCTTGACCAGACTTGCCGGGTCAAGGAGCAACAACGCCGCAACGACGGCTGCCAGCCCCCACCAATAGGGAAAAACACGAAAAACTATGAGCACCGACACTGCAAACAGTACGGAATACGCAACAGTCTTGAACAACGGCGGAGGCGGCACCTGCGTCGAAACAGCCTCTATTTTCAACGGCTTGACAAACAGACAGGACGCCAAAATGAGTATAAAAGCAACGGCAAAGGGCACAGCCATAACGCGAAAAAACTCTCCCGCCGAATAGGAATAGAAGGAATACAGGTACAGATTCTGAGGATTGCCGAAGGGAGTGAGCATTCCGCCGAGGTTTGCGGCGACGTTTTGCATTACAAAAACAAAAGCAAGATATTTTCTTTGCGCGCAGGATTCCAGTACGAGAAAGCCCAACGGCAAAAAGGTGATGAGCGCCATATCGTTTGCCATAATCATGGAACCGAAATAAGTTACGAACACAAGCGCGATTACGGCTCCCCTGACCGTTTTGAATCTGCGCACAATCACATCGGCGAGCCACCTGAAAAATCTTATATTTTTAAAAGCGCACACAACCGCTAGCGTGCAGAACAGACACGCAAGGGTACGAAAATCGAAATAATCAAGATACTGCTTGTCAAAGGGTACAAAAAAGCAGGTGACTGCGGCGGCAATCATCGCGACAACAGGCATAGCAAAAGCGGCAAGAGTTTTTTTAAATTTAGCCATAACACATTTTCCCGACGAACATTATAGACGCAACAGAGAGAAAAAGCAAACTTCAACGGGAAAATAAATTTTTTACCTTCTCAAACCGAAAAAAAGGATTACGTAATTGGAGCAAAATTTACGGCCGTGGTTTATTATACTAAACTTTATTTAAACAAAAAAGGCGTTTGTACTTAAAAACGCCTTTTTAAAAGCCTCAAAGTCTAAGCGCTCATAATAATACTTTCCGCAATTGTCTCCGCCATTTTTTCAACAAGCATCACTCTGTCGGAGTGCGACGAATAAAAATCCTGACATCCGCGCTTGCTGACCACGCCCAATATACTCACATCCCCCACCTGCGGCAGGTTTTTATTTGTTGCCGCGCCGGGCATTATGCCTCCCTTGTGTATTTGAACGCACCCTACTTCTTCGTTGTCGCCCACCGCCGCATCGATTACCACAATCTGTTTTTCGGGGTGCATAACCCTGACCATATCGTATGCCAGCACCAAATTCTGCGCATTGACATTGCACCCTTCATATCCATATACCAACAGCGGTCGTTTCATCTTATTTTGAATCAGCGTTCCCACTCTAGGCCCGAGACTGTCGCCCGTTACGTTTTCCGTACCTATACACAGCAAAACTATATCCCGTGAAAGCAAAGGCTTCAATTGTTCGCTGATTTGTTCCGCCGCATTTTCCCTGTAAATAGTTGTACTCTCCATTGCAAGACTCCTTTCTGACAAATTATACCCACAAAATCGTTCTTTATACAGCCTTGTTTCCTTTTACAGTTCTATTTTAACAGAACAGCCCCTCTTGCTTTTGACGAATGCTGTAATTATCTGTTGTTTTTTAAATACTGTTTCACGTGAAACATTTAAATTCGATTTAACGAGCTTTTAATGTCGGAGCGACCTCCATATTGAGTCGCATAAAATATTTTGTTTCACGTGAAACAACAAACAAGCCAAATTTCCGAAAAAGAATTAAAAAAGGCGCTTTCGATTTAAATAAAACAACCAAGCAAAGCCCCGATATAACAATTAACTTTGATTTTAAAGCACAAAAACCCCAAAAATCAACCTCCCTCTAAAACGAGCTGAGACAGAATGACGAAAATTTTCTCCGCCAAAAATTAAATTGATTCTGTCTCAAAAAAGAGCCTAATAACAAGTTTAAAATAAAGTCAAAGCCATATTGGCCAAACGATAGCATAAGATTAAATTTCAAAATACACCCCACTCACGAGAGATAATGAGAAAAAATTCATTCCGTCTCAAAATAACAAAATAAAGCACACCTAGTTAAGCAAATTAAAAAATATACAATACTAGAAAAGATGATATTTTACAATTTACTCAAAAATTTATAATGTGTAATTTGTTAACTCATTTGAGTTAATAACCATATTTTGAGTTAATTTGTTTTATGTGTAGCACCCCACCCGACTGAACAATTAAAAAACAGCTGCTTTGTTCTTAGTCAATTGCAAATGTTAAAATATTTTAGCCTCGTAGAAGAAAAAGTACTGTTTGTGAGACAGAACGGATTGGAGTTTTCCCGAAGAAAAAAATCCTCATTCTGTCTCAGCTCGTTTTAGGGGGAGGTAAAAATCCGTAATATTTTCTTATTTTTAATAAAAAGCTGATGTTTCACGTGAAACATCAGCTTAAAATTTTCCGATTAAATTACATTCCTATAAGTCCCAACAGCCATTCGGATATTTCCAAAATAAACATTCCTATATTGGTTGTGTACAGATTTTCCTCAAAAAACTCTGTTACAAACGGAATTCTTACCAAACCGCTGAACAGATTGACTGCGGAAAAGGCTACCGATATCCAAAAGATTGCCAAAACCGCTCCGAGAACCATTCCCAACAGCTTATCCGCCAATTTCAGAATACTGATTTTTGAAATAGCTTTATTTAAAAGCTTTTTCAAAAGGAAAATGATTATATACAGGATTATAAACAGTACGATAAAACAAATTATGTTGTTTACGCTTCCCGTCAGCTCCTGCGGCAGGGTTTCAGACAAAATCGCGCCGTCGGCAAGGTTTTTGGTAAGGGGAGTCACCAAAAAGCTGAATATTTTTGACAATCCGAAGGCCTCTAACGCCTGTTCAACCAATTCCGGACTGCTGTGCCAGTTCTGCGGAGTGCTCCAAAGTTCTTCCAAACCGTTTTGAGTGACTTTATCTGTCAGAAAACCGTTTATTTTATCGAAAATGGCTCCGCTGCTGTCCGGTAACAGCTTTGCAACAACCTTGCAAAGCAAAATCGAAGCAATCAGCACGACCAAAAAGCCGCATAAATCAAACAACTGTTTGGTAAACCCTCGAATCACGCCTATAAGCGCCGCAAACAGTATTATACCGAGCAACACCCAATCGTAAGTTCCGAAGGCAACGCCGCTCAAAAGAAGGGGATTCATAAACCTGTCGAATAATAACAGCATTTCAACTCCTTAAAATGAACACTCATCATTTTTATATTGTTTATTATACCATATAATAGCACATTTCGGCAAATTTGTATACATAATTCTTGCTTATACTTGCCGAAAGGCTTATTTTTCTCGGAATATATTAAATTATTGTCTTATCGGGTTGAAAAATACTTTTTATTGTGATATAATAATACAAAATTTCGGGTAATATGTTCTGCCGTCGACAAAAAGTTTCACGTGAAACTTTTTGTCGAAAATAAATTTGTCAATCGACACAGGAGCTTATATGGGCAAAATCATCGCATTTTCCAACCAAAAGGGCGGAGTAGGAAAAACTACGACGGCAATAAATCTTGCCGCATACGTGGCGCTTGCAGGAAAAAGCGTTCTCATTGCGGATATAGACCCGCAGGGCAACGCCACAAGCGGCTTCGGAGTGGAAAAGCACAAGCTCAAAGCCACAATGTACGACTATCTCATGGGAGAAGCGACGGCGGACGACGTCGTTTTGCCTACGGGAGTGGAAAACATCCACATAATCCCGTGCAACGCCGATTTGGTGGGTGCGGAAATAGAGCTTGTGGACGCGCCCCGCAGAGAATTCGCTTTAAAAAACTGTCTTCTTCCGTTAAAGGAAATTTATGACTACATTTTCGTAGACTGTCCGCCGTCGCTCGGTTTGCTTACGCTCAACGCACTGACCGCGGCAGACGCAATCCTTATACCCATACAAAGCGAGTTTTTCGCCCTCGAAGGGTTAAGTCAGCTGATAAACACCATAAAAATCGTAAAAACGCGTCTTAATCCTTCGCTTTACATAAACGGCGTTGCGCTCACAATGTACGACAACCGTTCCGTAATAAGCCGTCAGGTCACTGCGGAAATAGCCAAATATTTCGGAGAAAAGGTTTATCCCACTCCCGTACCGAGAAACGTCAAGCTGGTCGAAGCGCCGAGTTTCGGCAAGCCCGTTTCCGTTCACGCGCCGAGAAGCAGCGGCGCAACTGCATACAAGCTGCTCGCGGATGAATTTTTGAAGAGAGAGGAGAGTCAAAATGGCACAAAATAAAGGATTGGGCAGAGGACTTGCAAGTCTGCTCGGCATGAACGAGCTTGACGTAAAGTCCGTTCAGACTGAAATAAAACAGGAAAGCGTTTCCGCGCCGACAACGGCAAAAAACGAAGGCGCACAGGCGATTATATCGGACAAGGGCAAAAAAATGATGAATCTCGTGGACGAAAAAGCCTCTAAGTTGGCAGCGCCCGAGCACGTTCAATTAGACCCGTCCGCACGTATAATCGCAATACAGATTTCCATAAAAGACATAGACCCCAACTATGAGCAGCCGAGAAAGCACTTTGACGAGGCAGCCTTGAACGACCTTGCCGAATCAATAAAAATACACGGCGTGATTCAACCCATAGTCGTTGTCCGCATGGGGATGCGCTTTATGATTATCGCGGGCGAAAGAAGATTCCGTGCCGCGAAAATGGCGGGGCTCAACACCATTCCCGCAATAATAAAAAATTATTCCCCGCAGCAGATAAGGGAAATCAGTCTGATTGAAAACCTCCAAAGAGAGGATTTAAATCCCATAGAAGCAGCCCGCGCAATAAAGCAGCTCATGGAAGAGTTCAACATGACTCAGGAAACAGCCGCCGACAGAATAGGCAAAAGCCGCTCCGCAATAGCAAACACTCTGCGTCTTTTGACTCTCGACAGCCGTGTAATCTCTCTCATCGAGGACGGCAGACTCTCCGCGGGGCACGGTCGCGCGCTGGCAGTCATAGACAACCAAACCGAGCAGTACAATCTCGCTTCAAAGGCTGCCGAAAGCAAGCTTTCCGTCAGAGAAATGGAAAAGCTGGTGAGAGAGCTGCTCAATCCCAAGCCCGCTCCAGTCAAACAACAGGAGGATTGTCCCGAGCTCAAAGAGCTTGTGGCAAATATGCAAAGAACCTTCGCAACAAAGGTAGGCGCTCTCGGAAACGGCAGAAAGGGTCGCATATACATAGACTATTACACCAAAGACGATTTGGACAGAATATGCGAGCTTGTCAAGGATTGGCTTAAAACCAACTTCAAAATTTAGTTTTAAAAGCCGCTGACTCGTTTTCGCGTCGCGTTTAAACGGAAAACCGAAATTAAAGCATACAATTTCACTTAAAAACGCAAAATTTTTAATATAACGCATAGGAAAGTATTTTATAATACGGACAAGTGTAATCAAAAACGGCAAAGAAAAGAGGGACGGGGATTTACCGTCCTTTTTTGTTGGTTTTTTACTGCGCAAGTTGTCTAAATATGTCTTATTTTGCAGCGTACCACACAAAAGGTAACAATTTTATTCCATTTTTGCGAGGAAAAGTGTAACCTGTTTGATACAGATACGGATTGCGTACCGTTTGGAGATAAATATGGACCTTATTAGAGCATTTTCAGAAAGATTCAACGAACTGATTGTTTACGCCGGAACCTCTCCCAAAAAAATGAGCGCGGAACTGAAACACAACATCCACGACATATATCATTGGAAATCGGGAACGGCAAGATTTATGCCTTCTCTCAAAAACATAATCAAACTGGCGGACTATTTCAACTGCTCGATTGAGTTTTTGCTCGGTATTGACGACGAAAACAAGCTTCCCAACCCCAAAAAGCAACTGCCCGATTTCGGCGTTCAATTCAAAAAGGTGCTTAAAGAAAAAGGAAGCAATTTATACAGACTTTCCATTCAGGCGGGCTGCAAAAACACTAGCCCTTATTACGACTGGATAAACGGAAAATCCATGCCGCGTATTGACAGCCTCTACAAAATTTCAAAGGCTCTCGACTGCTCCATAGATTATATTTTGGGAAGAGAATAAAAAAGACGGCTAAACGCCGTCTTTAATTTTTAAGAAACCATTCTTACCGGAAGCACGAGATAGAGATATTCGTCCGTCTCGCACGGAGTGATTATACAGGGAGCTACGCTTGAAGTAAAATTCATTTTTACGAAATCGTTGTCCATAGCGCGCAGGCAGTCCGAAATATATTTGGCGTTGAACGCTATGTTCAAATCCTTGCCTTTCAAACTTATGCTTACGTTTTCCTTGATATTTCCTAGCTCTGAATTGCCCGTAATGCATACTATATTTTCCTTTATTTCAAATTTGACGAGATTGTTTTTTTCTCCGCGGCTCAAAAGGCTTGCTCTGTCCAACGCGGCTTCAAACTGCTGTTTGTTTATTATTACGTTTGTGGTGAACTCCTCGGGAATTATCTGCCGATAATTGATGTATTCTCCTACAAGCAGCCTTGTGCTCACCGTCGTATTTTCCATTTCCACCACAAGCAGATTTTCTTCGACGAACAGTCGCGCGATTTTGTCGCCGTCGCCCAAAAGCTTGGACAACTCGTTTAACGCACGGCTGGGAATGACAACGCTCATCCTTCCGCTTTTTTGCTCCAACGCCTTTTTTGCAAGCGCAAGCCTGTAACCGTCAAGCGCCACAACCGTCAAAGTATACTCGTCTATTTCAAACAGACACCCTTTAAGTATCTGTCTGCTGTCGTCGGTGCTTGCTGAAAAAAGCGTCTTGTTTATTACGTCTTTTAGCTCGCTTTCAAGGATATGAAAGCCCTTTTCTCTGTTTATATCCGCCTTGTCGGGGTAGTCGTCCTTGTCAAGGCATTGCAGATAACCTTCGCTTTCGTTGTATCTGATTCTCAGCCTGTTTTTCTCCGTTTCCGAAAGCTCTATCTGCTCGTCGGTAAGCTTTTTTATATAGTCGGAAAAAATTCTTCCCGGCACGAGTATTTCTCCCTCTTCGATAATTTCGGCGTTTATTTTGCGTTCGACCGAAAACTCCGAATCCGTTGCGTAAAGAGTGAGGGTTTCTCCCTCCGCCGTGATTTTTATTCCTTCCAAAACGGGATTGACAACCCTTTGAGGCAACGCCTTGCTTACTTTTCCGATTGCATCGCTCAGTTCGAGCCCGTCGCAGATTAACTTCATATTCCTCCGTTGCGGAAATTTTTCCGTCTGTAAAAAAGATTGATTTATTTTTTTTCTGTTGGTAGTAGTAGTAGTAGAGCTTGTAGAATTGTGGACAAGTCTAGTCTTAAACAGACAAACACATTATATATTGTTTAGTAAAAAAATGCAAGCACAATATGTTGCGAGTAGAAAAGAAATTGAGGAAAAATACGTCTGTGGATTGAAAGTGGAAAGATTTAAAAAGCATCAACAAATCATTTAACATGGATTGAGGAGAGCTTAGTCGGGACTAAAATAATTGACAACTGCGCTCAATCTGATATAATAACAAGGATTAGTCAGAAGAAAAGCCGAGGGAAAAATGGATTTAAAAAAGGTATGGGAAAACGTGTTGCTGGAAACTCAGGGGACGGTTTCCGCGATGACGTACGACAATTGGCTGTCGAAGACGGAAGCGGTGTGCATAGCCGACGACGAGCTGTTGGTAAGCGCGGACAGCGACGTAACCGTCAATGTAGTGGAGACGAGATACACGGAGTTGCTCAGAGCGTGCACAAAAAAGGTTGCTCCCAAAATAAGAAATATCAAATTTGTTTCGCCTGCGGAAAAAAGCAGATACGAGGGAGGCAGGTATATTTCTTTGGAGGAGCTTAACGAGGACAGCATAGTAGCCGAGGAGTATTACACCAATTTTGTACCCAAATATACCTTCGACAGCTTTATAGTGGGAAAAAGCAACGAATTCGCGGCAGCGGCGAGCAAGGCGGTGGCGGAAAATCCCGGAGTAAAATACAATCCGCTTTTTCTGTACGGCGGAGTGGGACTGGGAAAAACTCACCTTATGCACGCAATCGGGAATTTTCTCAAAAAGAGCGACCCGACGCTCAAATGCATGTATACGTCAAGCGAAAGGTTTACCAACGACCTGATTGAAGCGTTGCGCGCGTCGAAGAAAGCCGACGAGATGAAGGAGTTCCGCCGCAAATACAGGAGCGTAGACGTGTTGATGATAGACGACATACAGTTCATCTCCCGCACGGTGGCAACGCAGGAGGAGCTGTTCCATGTTTTCAACGATTTGTATTTTGCAGACAAACAAATCATAATCAGCTCGGACAGACCTCCGCAGGAAATAAACCCGTTGGAGGAAAGACTGAGAACCCGTTTTCAGGGAGGACTCGTAGCGGACATACAACCGCCCGACCTTGAAATGAGGATGGCAATTTTGCAGACAAAGGCGCTCAGTCAGAATCAGCAGGTTGACGACGACGTATTGAGTCTGATTGCCAACAAGGTCAAATCGAACATAAGGGAAATGGAAGGTCTCCTGACCAAGGTAATCAGCTACGCTCATTTGACCAACCGCTCGGTAAACGACCCAGAGGTGGTTGCGGGAGCGTTGAGGGACTACGGCGACGACAAGCCCGAAACCGTCACGATAGACAGAATAACGGACGAGGTATGCGCTTATTTCAACGTATCCAAAGCCGACCTTGTGGGGAAGAAAAAGACAAAGGACGTTGTGGAGCCGAGACAAATCGCAATCTATCTCGTGACGGAGTTTCTTACCACTCCGTTAATCACTATCGGCGAGCATTTCGGAAACAGAGACCACACGACGGTTATGTACGCGCGGGACAAAATCAGCGAAAAGGTCAAAGAAGACGGCAGAATCGCGCGTCAGATAAAGGATTTGAAGGATATGATAATGAAACGCTGAAAGGCGCGTAGTCCGGGAGGGTAAAGTATGCTTGAAAAATATCTGAAAAAGGGTATGCGGCTTGCGCTTGCAGTGTCGGGCGGCAAGGACTCCATGGTCATGCTGGACAAAATACTGAGGTTGAAGGAGCGCTTTAACCTCGACGTAAGGGTAGTCAACGTAAACCACAAAATAAGGATGAACGGCGGCGAGGACAGCAGATTCGTTGCGGATTACTGCAAAAAAAGGGGCGTCAAGTGCGAGGTGTACGAGGTTGACGTGCCCGAATACGCCGCCAAAAAAAAGTTAAGCCTTGAAACCGCCGCGCGCGAAATGCGTTACGCCGTTCTCAACTCTGCGGCAAAAAATTCCGATTACGTCTGTCTTGCCCACCACATGAACGACAATGCCGAAACCGTGCTCATGCACATTCTGCGCGGTAGCGGAGCTAGGGGCGCCGCAGGTATAAAGCCGGTGTCCAACAGGTTTTTCAGACCGCTTCTCGACGAAACGCGGGAGGAAATAGACAAGTACGCTTTTGAAAACGATATTCCGTTTGTTTACGACGAAACCAACGGACAGATAAAATATACGAGAAATTTCGTGAGACACGAAATCATGCCGCTTTTAAACAAGGTCAATCCCGACAGCGTGAGGGCAATCATTTCCTTTTCGGAAAGCGTCAAAGCGGACGACGACTGTCTTAACGACCTTGCGGACGTAAGCGGCGTGGTTTTTTCGGAGGGCAGGGCGGAAATCCCGTGCGAGCTGCTTGCAGGAGCAACGCCCGTCGCTGCGAGAATAATTTACAAGTGCTTCAACAGACTGGGAATATACCGCGACATAGAAAAGAAGCACGTGGAAAAGCTGCTGCGTCTGGCAAAGAGCAACTGCGGCGAAAAGGAAATCGCGCTGCCGTTCGATTACAGGGCGGTCAAAACCTATACCAAGCTGGTAATTTCTCGGAAGTGCGCCGAGCAAATCGGAGAAAGCTTGAGAGATTTGGAAATTCCGTTCAGAACGGGAGAAACGGAGTTCGGAAACCGCACTGTCACCGTCATTCCAGTATCGGGCGGGCAGGTGGAAAGAGACGCTCTGCTTTTTGACGCGGACAAGCTGCCCGACGGCGTGGTTTTGAGAACGCGCCGCGAGGGAGATATGTTCACCAAGTTCGGCGGAGGCACGAAAAAACTCAAAGAGTATCTGATTGACAAAAAGATTCCCCGCGCCGAGCGCGACGGGCTGATACTCGGAGCAAAGGATTCGGAGGTGTTTTTCATCGCAGGAGTGGAAATTTCCGACAAAATAAAGCTTGACGCATCCACAAAAAATTCCTGCATGATAGACGTTGACGAGGGGCTTGGACAAAAGGAGGAAATATGAAGGCAAAGGACGTTTATACCGAAAAATATGTAAATTATTTTAAAGACACGCTTACAAGGCTTATGGCGACGCCGAGCCCCAGCGGCTATTTCCGCGAGGTCAACGCTCTTTTGACGGAGCTTGCGCAAAAAGAGAACGCGCGCTGCACCGTTTCCCCCAAAGGGACCTGCGAGATTTTTATTCAAGGCAAAGGAAAAGAGACGGTGGGACTGTCGGCGCACTGCGACACGCTGGGAGCGATGGTAAGAAGCGTGTCTCCTTCGGGAGAAATAATGTTCGCCACCGTCGGAGGCATTATTCTGCCCACTCTCGACGGCGAGTATTGCAGGGTGCGCACGCGCGACGGCAAGACGTTTACCGGCACGTTTTTGTCGCGAAGCCCCGCCATACACGTGTTCGACGACTGCGTGACAAGGAAAAGGGACGAGAAAAATATGTACGTCAGGCTTGACGAAAAGGTTTGTTGCGCCGACGACGTAAGACGGCTGGGCATAAGAAACGGCGACTATATTTTCGTCGACACCAAAACGGAGTTTACCGACAGCGGGTTCGTAAAATCCCGTTTTCTGGACGACAAGGCGGGAGCCGCCGAGCTGCTCACCGTCCTGCACGTGTTGAAAGAGGAAAAAATCCTTCCCGAAAAGCAGGTAAAAATGTTTTTCACCGTTTACGAGGAGGTGGGGCACGGAGCAAGCGCCATTGACGCGACGGGGCTGGAAAGCTTTGTCGCCGTGGACATGGGGTGCGTGGGAGACGACCTTTCCTGCACCGAAAGCATGGTTTCCGTGTGCGCCAAGGACAGGAGCGGTCCCTATGATTACGAGCTGACGGGAAGATTGGTGAGTTTTTGCGAAAAACACGGCATAGACTACGCTGTGGACGTTTATCCGCATTATTCCTCTGACGTGAGCGCGATGAGGACGGCGGGAGCCGACGTTGCGGGAGCGCTTATCGGTCCGGGAGTTCAGGCAAGCCACGGCATGGAGCGGACGCATCTTGACGGAGTTTTCAACACAATCAAGCTGCTCCTCGCATATATAGGCGCATTGGATTAAAAGAGGCAAAGGCAGGGAAAAATTTTTAAAGGAGGAGCGGATTTGAAAGCGGATTGCCATACCCACAGTATATTTTCATCCGACGGCGAGCTGTCGATAGAAAAAATGACGGCAATAGCCCTTGAAAAAGGGCTGTCTTATCTTGCCGTAACCGACCACGTGGATTTTGACGCGCTGCTTGAAAAAAACCGCGCGCCTTCCTATTGGAAACAGCCCGACATGGAGCTTTACGCCGCGACGGTTCAAAGGCTCAAACCCGCTGCGGCGGACAAGGGCTTGTATCTGGCTTTCGGGGCGGAAATGGGCTTCGACGCCGATCCTGCGGCGCAGCGCCCCGCAAAAGAGCTGGTAGAAAGCACGCCCTTTGACGTAATCATCAACAGCGTGCATTTTGCGGGAGGGCTTGATTTGTATTTTCCCGAATATTTTAAGGGGCGCACCAAAAAGCAGGCTTACGAGCTGTATCTCGACACGGTATACGAAAGTCTGTTCGCCGAATTTTCCTTCGACATAGTGGGACATCTGGGCTATGTGACGAGGCAGGCGCCCTATCCCGACAAGGAAATCAGGCTGAGCGAGTCGGGAGAAAAAATAGACAGGATTTTGAAACGCATAATAGCCTCCGACAAGACTTTGGAGGTCAACACCAACCACGGGCTTAATCCCAACGCGGAAATTCTCGCAAGATATTTCGAGCTGGGCGGCAGAAACGTCAGCTTCGGGAGCGACGCGCACCACGGAGGGCTGTGCGACGGTTGGGACGAAGCCGTGAAGGTTTTGAAAGACATAGGCTTTTCCGAGCTTTCCGTATTTAAGCGGAGAAAGCGCGAAAGCGTGCCGCTTTGAGCGTCTGCCGAAAAAAGCGTTTTTCCTGTGTTAAGCGGAAATTTCTATTTTGTCGGGAGCTTTTTATTCAAAAAGTTGACAAGAGCCGTTTTTAACGCTATAATCAATCGGTAATACGATTGTTTATTTGCCAAAGGAGTTTTATTTAAGATGAAAAGAACCTATCAACCCAAGAAGAGACAGAGAAGCAAGGTGCACGGATTCAGAAAGAGAATGAAGTCCACCGGCGGTCGCAGAGTTCTTGCAAGAAGAAGAAACAAAGGTCGTCACAAGCTGTCCGCTTGAAGCATGACTTAAAAATCAACGTATAGAGTAGTGAAAATACAGCCCTGAAACAAGCGCGGCTGTGTTTTTGCGTAAGCAGGTTTGCCGCAGTCGGCTCGGACGTCGAAAATGGAACGACTGAAAAAAAATTATCAATATCAATACGTTTACAAAAACGGCGTCAGCGCGAGCGACAAATATTTTACGGTCATTGCCGCCAAAAGCGGAGGCGGACCGCGTTTCGGTTTTTCGGTAAGCAAAAAATACGGCAAGGCGGTGGCGCGCAACAGGCTGCGCCGACGTTTAAAGGAGTGTTGCAGGCTGCTTTCCCCCTGCATACGGGCGGGATTTGCCTTTGTCGTCATACCGCATGCGCCCGCGGAGGATTTTTCCGAAATAAAAAAAAGCCTGACGGCGCTTTTCAAAAGACATAAAGCATGGATCGGGGAGGAATGCGAGTCGTGAAATATATCTGTATTTGGCTCCTCAAAGCGTACAAAGCCACTTTGTCCCGCGTCAAGGGGAAAACTTGCAGATTTACGCCGAGTTGCAGCGTTTACGGCATGGAGGCGTTTGAAGCTCACGGCTTTTTCAAGGGCGGCTGGCTTACCGCAAAGCGCGTGTTTAAATGCGGCTTTACGCGCGGAGGCTTCGACCCCGTGCCCTTCAATCTCAAAGGAGACATTAAATGGAGTTTATGAACTGCCTGGCAACCGCTGCCGAAACCATCGGACAATGGGGATTTTCCGAAGGATTTGCGAGTATCATGTCGGAAATCGAAAATCCCACGTTTGTCGGCTGGCTGGTCAAAGGGTTGCTCGACGCGGTGGGGAATTACGGCTGGGCCGTGGTGCTTTTTACCGTAATACTCAAAATCATTACTTTGCCGCTGGATTTCTGGCAGCGTTTTTCCATGAAGAAAAACGCAAAAATGATGTCCGAGCTTGCGCCGATTATGGCAAAGCTTGACAAGGCTTACGCCAACGACAAAAACAAGCTCAATCAGGAAAAGCAGAAGCTTTACAAAAAGCACGGCTACAATATGCTATCGGGCTGTCTGCCCATGATTGTGACAATGACAATCTTTTTTGTCATGTTCGGCGGTCTCAATCAGTGTTCCGCTTACGTCAACCTCAAGGTTTACAGCGAGCTTAGCGTGCACTACACCGATACGCTTTCTGCCGAGCTGTCAAAGCACACGGAGGAATACGAAAGCAGGCGTTATGACATTTTGCTTTCGGGAAAATCGACGGCAATCGAGGATTACAAGACGTGGCTGGGCGGTCAGGGCGTTGAGGAGAGCGCTTTCGACGCGGAAATAAGCGCGGCGACAAGCCGTATTTCCCAAATCAAGGCGGAGGCACAGGCGGAGGCGCGCAAGGCTGTGGGAGAGTTTTATCTCGAAGCAAAGGAGGGCTTTTTGTGGATTACCAACATAAGCCGTCCCGACACTTGGGTTGAGTCCTTTCCGGAAACGGCGGAAAAGTTTACCGGCACGCTCACAAAGAAATACAGAGAGTACAAGGACGAATTCGACTCCGAGCTTTACGGCGAAATCTACAAGGGCATAAGCGAACAGGGCGTAGGTTACAAGGTGGGCGACAAGCATTGGAACGGTCTTATGATACTGCCCGTGCTGTCCATAGCTCTGAGCTTTCTTTCCACGTTTATTTCAAACAAAACGAGCAAAAAGAAAAACGGGGAGGAACAGCAGCTCGACCCCAACGCGGCGGCGGCTCAGAGCAGCAACAAGGTGATGATGTTCGTCATGCCCGTCATCATGGGTGTTTTCGGCTTTGTTTATACGGCTACGTTTGCGCTGTATATGGTTTGCTCGAGCCTGCTGTCCATTCTGTTTACGCTGGCGATGAATCCCATAATTGACAGGCGGATTGCAAAAATAGAGTCCAAGGTGGAAAAACCCGATTACAGGAGAAAATAAAACCGATGAACAACGAAAAAATAGAAGTCAGCGCAAAGTCCGTTGAAGCGGCTGTCAAAAAAGGGCTGGAAAAACTCGGTCTGGCGAAGGAGGAGGCGGAGTGGGAAATTTTGCAGGAGGCGGGTTTTCTGCGTCATTGCAAAATTCTCATAGGCAAAAAGCCCTCTCAGTCCGATTTGGCGCGCGATTACGCCGAAAAGATGTTGGAGCTTATGGGCTTCGACTACGCCGTGGAGACGACGGAGACGGAGAGTGAAATTCTGATTCAGCTTACGGGAGTCAATGCCGGCGACATAATAGGCAGGCGCGGCGACGTGCTTGACGCGTTTCAGTATATGTTGAACGTGCTGACGAAAAATTTTGACGACGACTTCAAGCGCGTAACCGTAGATACGGAAAATTATCGCGCCAAGCGCGCGGAAACGCTTGAAAAGCTTGCGCGCAATCTGGAAAAGAAGGTAAGACGCACCGCCAAACCCGTCAGGCTGGAATACATGAACCCGTTTGAGCGCAGGACAATACATACCGCCTTGCAGGACAGTCCTTTCGTAGATACCGCGAGCGAGGGCGACGAGCCGCGCCGCTATGTGGTCATCAAGCCCAAAGCCGGACTCAAACCGCGCCCCGACGGCGAGCGCAGAAGCTTCCGCGGCGGGGACAAAAAGGACGGCCGCAAAAGGAGAAATGAAAACAGAACGCGCCGCGACGGCTTCGACGACGCAGAGGAGACGGAGCCTTCCGCAGCAAGGACGGAGCCGGAGGAGGAGAAAAAGGAGCCTACCTACGACGGCGGCGTCATGAAAAAGCTTAATTTTGTCTATCGCAGCGAGAAAAAGCGCAGACGTTTAAAATAATTTCGGCGACCTGTTTCGGGTCGCCTTTGTTTTTAAGTAAAAAGCCGCGTTGTTTACGCGGCTTTAAAGGGAAAAGTAACTAAAAAGTTCCGTTCTCGACCAAAATTCAGTCGATGTTTTTCTGGTTGCTGCTGCACTTTGAACTGCCGGACTTCTTGCTTGCGGTCTTGGAGTTCTTGGTGTTGGAGCAATCCGAAGCTTTCATTTTCTTCGTTTTCATTTCCTTACCTCCCGTTTTTAGTATGCTCCCAAAAACTCAAAATATTTCAGCGCGGCTCATTGTTTTTTTCGTCCTGTTTTTTCCTTTCACTTTTTTGACGGAACATACATAAAATATGAAACGTAACGGTCAAAAAGGGCGCGAAACCCGAAAAAAATGAAAAATTCGGGA
>ULQK01020881.1_pt1 | contig 67864 bp, 50 predicted proteins | sample 1954371 | NCBI WGS metagenome assembly ULQK01 (sample SAMEA4835652, study PRJEB28245) | human gut metagenome | biome: gut microbiome; material: fecal sample | place: Denmark | collected 2008 | reverse complement strand
CTGATGCCATGCCCCGTGTCGCTCACGTCGATGTGCAGCCGGTCGCCGCGGTGATAGAGATTGACGCTGATAGTGCCCCCGTTGGGTGTGAATTTCAGTGCATTCGACACCAGGTTGCTCATCACCTTGTTCACGTAATCGGGCACAAAGTCCATCTCGATGGCCTGGTCGTAATGATACTTGAGCGTCACGCCGCGGTTGGCGGCATAGTCTATATAGGTCTCGAGCAGCATGGCGACCTGGGCGCAGATGTTGCCGTGCTGCCAGTTGGGCTCGCCGATTACCGACTTGACCTTGCTGATGTCCAGCAGTTGGGTGACGAGCGTGAGCAGGCGGTTGCCCTGCCGCTCTATGGTCGACGCCTTGTCGCTGACCGACTGTGGCACCTCCGTGTTTTCCCTGATTTTGCGACTCAGTCCGAGTATCACCGTCAGAGGCGTCCGGAACTCATGGGTAATGTTGGTAAAGAAGTCTTCGCGCAGCCTGCTGGCCTCTCTCATCATCTCCATGCTGTGGTGGCGCATGCGCTGCACGTAGAGCAGTGCGCTGATGACCGCCAGGAGCAGTATCACCGTGAGCCCGAAGAGCCATGCGCTCTGCTGGCGTATGCGTTTCTCGGTCTGTAGTTCGTTTTGCGCCATGTTGACCATCTCCTGCTGTCGCGTGCGCTCGATGTTGATGCCGATATTGTGTATGCGGTCCAGCTTCTCGTTGTCCAGGATGCTGTCCTGATAGGCGGTGGCGATGAGATGGTGGTCGAGCGCCTCGTGGTAGCGGCCCTGGCGCTGCATGAGCTGGAAGTAGAGATGGTGTACCTCGACGATATGCTCCCACGAGTTGATTTGGCGAGCCGTGGCGTCGGCCCTGTCGAGCAGCGCCAGTGCCTTGGCGTCCTCGTGGGTGTGATAATAGACCGAAGCCAGTGCCAGACGCGGCTCGAGAGCGTGCCAGAGGTCTTTCAGGTCGGTCATCATGCGGTCTGACTGTTCGTATTCGCGCAGCGCGAGGTCGTACTGCTGGCGTCTCTCATAGATATTGCCGAAGTAGAGGTGGCAGAGAGCCATGCCCAGCAGATTGCTGTCCTTCTTGTTGTAGAACATGGACTGGCGGTAGTAGTCGAGCGCCTTCTCGTCATCGCCGCGGGCACTGTAGATGGAGCCCAGATTGGCATAGTTGATGGCCTGGCCCGTGGCGCTGCCCAGCTGGTGCTCGCCCTCGAGCGCCTGGCGGAACACGCTGTCGGCGTCGTCGTAGCTGTAGATAGAGAGGTAGATGTTGCCCAGTCCGTTGAGCGCCTTCACGCGGTTCTTGCGCATCTGGTAGGTAGTGTCGGACGACTCGTCGCAGAGGCTGAGCGCCTGGTAGTGGTAGCTCTGCGCCACGTCGAGCATGCCCATGCGGCGGTAGTCGGTGGCAATGTTGTTGAGCGCCTGTATCCACTCGCTGCTGTCGCCCACAGCGCGGGCCATGTCGAGTCCGCGTATGTGGAGTCTGAGAGCCTCGTCGTAGCGGCTGGCGTCGCGCTCCTTCTTGCCCTGCTGGCGCAGCGTGGCAAGGCTGTCGCGTATACTTTGGGTCTCGCTCTCGCTCGGGCTGCCGTGTTGGCAGCAAGTCAGGATAAAGGCGAGTGCCGTGGCCCATAGCAGTCTGGTCAGTGTGTGTAGCATATAGGTCATGGAGTTATCAGATGACAGTATTCTCTTCCTTGCTGCAATATTCGGAAAAAATCGTGAAATGACCAAGCATTTCGTTAGATTTTTCGCAAATAGATACCGAAAAGGTGCAGATTTATTATAAATGTCCGATTCATACCACTTATTGTCCGAAATATACCAGTGGTTTGGTTAATATTTGTCGACCTTTGCAGCAGAGTAATGACAGTGGTCATAGAGGTAATTGATAATCTCTTTCCTTATGTGGTTTCAACATCCGTAAATTTTTGCAGGCAATCGTGAGATAACCCTATACAAAATCCATCAGATGACGCAAAGGCCCTCTTTACCTTCGACCGAAGGTAAGGGGGGCTGATTTTTTTGCCCATCAAGGTTGGGGGAGTTGAGCTGCCCTTTGCTCGCATGGGTCTACCCTTCTGTTCGCACCGAGCATCACCCCAACAGCATGGAAATTCCCCTTGCGCGCACCGAGGGTGCCTTGATAGAGCAAGAGCTACCCTTTGAGCGCACCGAGGGTGCCTTGATAGAGCAAGAACTACCCTTTGCGCGCACCGATGGTCACCCCAACAGCATGGAAATTCCCATTTGCTCGCACCGAGGGCGTCTTGGCTGGCTCGTAACATACGATACGTGAGCTCGTGCCTTATGGTACGCAGCCTCGTGACATAAGAAACGTGGTCACGTGACTTCCGTTACGAGCCGCCCGATGCCCTCTCTCCGCTTGCCTGGCGTCTCTCCGGCTGCAGCAGCTGCTCTGCCTACACGCTGAGCGTCACTCCCGCTTTGCGGGTCGACCTTCTCCGCTTGCCTGAGCATCTCTCCGGCTTTGCCGACCGACCCTTTCCTACACGCCGGGCGTCACTCCCACCCCACCCCGCCCGTTGCGGGCGCGCGTATATATAATAAGGTGTTGTCCGGCGAGGCACCCAGACGCAACAAGCCCCTGCATGCCGTGTCGGATGGATGCAGGGGCTTGTCTTATGTCTTGTTGCTTGAGTCTACAGTAGCTCTACCGGCGCTCTGCGGTCGCCACGATGCGCGCCACGATGGTTTCGGGCTCTATCTGCTTCATGCAGGGATAGTTGCCGTGTATGCAGGGCTTGTTGCCGTAGATGCTGCACGGACGGCAGTCCATGTCGAACTGCACGGCGTTGTCCTCGCTCTGCCTCCAGCCCATGAAGCCGGCGTAGGGATGGGTGGCGCCCCAAACGCTCACCACGGGGGTGGCTACGAGCGAAGCCAGGTGCATGTTGGCAGAGTCCATCGAAACCATCACATCGAGCATGCTCATCAGCGCGAGCTCCTGGCGGAGTCCCTTGACCACGGCCGATGCCACGGTGCAGCCGGGGGTCTGCTCGGCGATGTGGTTGAGCTGTTCGGTCTCCGTCTTTCCGCCTCCGAAGAGGAATATGCGGTAGTCGGGGTGCTGCTCGGTGAGCAGGGCGACCACCTGTTTCATCTGTCCCAGTGGATATACCTTGCCCTGATGGGCTGCAAAGGGCGCTATGCCTATCCAGCGCTGGTTCTCGGGCTTGTCGCCTACCCTCTCTGAACGGTCTGCCACCGGCGCTTTGCCGTCGGGATAGATGGAGGTGAAGTCGGGCTTGATGGGATAGCCCAACTCGGCGAGTACATCGGCGTAGTTCTGGAATGACGTGGGCTGCTGCACGCGCTGTTTCCCCTCCTGCTGAGTGAGCAGACGCTTGCCGCGGCGGTGCTTGTCTATATGCGCCACGTGGAAACGCCCCATGCAGAAGCGCAGACGCAGATACTTGGTGCGCAAGACGTCGTGGAAATCGGCGACAGCGGTGAAGTGCTTGGCTACAAGTCGGCGGTAGAGGCTATTGAGGCCATGCAGATTGTGCAGCTCTTCGGTCGAGGCTTCCATGAACCCGACATTGGGCGCGAGGTCGTCAAAGAAGGCGCGCGCGAAAGGTCGGCTCAGCACCGTGATGTGGGTGTGAGGGTACTGGGTGGCGAGCGAATAGACTATAGGCACGGTCATCGCCACGTCGCCCATCGCTGAGAGACGTATGATGAGTATGTGGTCGGTCTTCACTTCTTGCCGTAGAGTATCGGATTGGTTGATGGGTCGTTGTACATCTTCATCTGGCGATATACCTTCATATACTTGCGGCCGGCGGCGATGTCGTCGAGCAGCTGGTTGATGGCAGTGCCGAGGTCTACCTGCTGCTCGAGCAGCACGTTGAGCTTGGCCTGACACTTGGCGCGGTGCTCGGCGTCGGCGTCGGTACGCTCGGCCTGCTCGCGCATATGGTATATCTTGAGGGCGAGGATGCTCAGACGGTCGATGGCCCATGCGGGGCTCTCGGTGTTGATGGTAGCGTCGGGGGCTATGGTCACGTCGGAGTACTGCTGACGGAAATAAGAGTCAATCTGCTCTACCAAGTCCGTGCGGTCCTGGTTGCTGCGGTCAATGCGGCGCTTCAGCTGCAGGGCTTCCCTTGGGTCAATGTGGGGGTCACGGATAATGTCTTCCAGATGCCACTGTACTGTGTCTATCCAGCACTTCAGATAGAGCCGGTTGTCGATAGACTCGCGGTCGTAAGGGTTATTAATGGGTGTATCTACATCGTTCTTAATGTGGTAATCACTAATCGCTTGATTGAAGATGTGATTGCACTGCTCAGTAAATGATGCCATGTTTTTAGTTGTTTATGTTATTATACTTGTATCGTTGTTTAGGGGCGTAAACCTTAATTTTGCAAAGATAATGTAAAATGAAGACAGCGCCAAGCAAAACCCCGACTTTTTATATTTTTCCCCCGTTTTTGCCCAAGCCCCCACCTCAATGCTGGCGTCCATCACGCCATAAGTATCGCTATATATGCTTTATGTGTCAATGGATATCTGCCGTCTGTCCACCCATGGTGCGCTGCCCGACTGCCCATCTACTATGCCCGTCTGCCTTTATATTCTATCCATGCACCTATATATTATTTCCATAGCTCTATATATTCTATCCATGCATCTATATATTCTTTTCATAGCTCTATATATTCCATCCATCCACCTATATATTATATATAAGGTGTAAAAGTCTGCCGCCCAGGGTAAGGCCGGTTGGGGTAGGGGTGCTTCCGCCACACGCGAAGGCCATAAATATTGGTTATAAAGGGCTATGGCTTGGTAGTGAAGATGAAAGTTGCCGTTTTGGAACTTGTCTCCGCTCTTCTGGAGGTCAGTTCCCCGCGTTTTTAACAAATTCATTTTGCCCGATTTGTGTCATCAAAAGGTGGTTAATTATCAAAAGAATAGCCATTTTTTTGCACAAACATAGGGGTAGTGTGCATGCGAATGTCGTTTTTATACGAAAAAATTTGCCAGAATGATAAAAAATGAGTTCCTTTGCAGCCAGAATTTTTAATAATACGTATTTTTAACAATTTAAATTTTACAATTATGTCAGAAATTGAAAGCAAAGTTAAAGAGATTATCGTTGACAAACTCGGTGTTGAGGAAGAGAATGTAACTCCAGAAGCAAGCTTCACCAACGACCTGGGTGCCGACTCTCTGGATACCGTTGAGTTGATTATGGAATTTGAAAAGGAGTTCGGTATCAATATCCCCGACGACAAGGCTGAGACCATCCAGACTGTAGGCGACGCCATCAAGTACATCGAGGAGAACGCAAAATAAATGGAGCTTAAGAGAGTAGTAGTAACAGGTCTTGGTGCCGTTACCCCATTGGGCAACACCCCCGAAGAGACATGGGCTGCCATGGTCGAGGGTAAAAGCGGCGCCGCACCTATTACACAGTTTGACGCGTCTCTGTTCAAAACCCAGTTTGCTTGCGAGGTAAAGGACCTTAACGTCAATGATTGGATTGACCGCAAGGAGGCCCGCAAGCTCGACCGTTACACCCAGCTGGCACTTATCGCCGCCATGCAGGGTGTAAAGGATTGTGGTCTTGACCTTGAGACTGCCAACAAGAACCGCATCGGAGTAGTATTTGGTGTGGGTATCGGTGGTATCAAGACTTTTGAAGAAGAGGTGACTTACTATGGTAAGCACCCTGAGAATGGACCTAAGTTCAATCCTTTCTTCATCCCCAAGATGATAGCCGATATCGCATCAGGACATATCTCTATCCACTTCGGTTTCCACGGTCCCAACTACACCACAACATCAGCGTGCGCTTCTTCGACCAACGCGTTGGCTGATGCGTTCAACCTTATCCGTTTGGGTAAGGCCGACATGATAGTAAGCGGCGGCGCCGAGAGCGCCATCTGCGCTTGCGGTGTAGGCGGTTTCAACGCCATGAAGGCGCTGTCAACCCGCAACGACGACCCTGAACACGCTTCGCGTCCGTTCAGTGCCAGCCGTGATGGATTTGTGATGGGCGAGGGCGCCGGCTGTCTCATACTCGAGGAGCTGGAGCATGCCAAGGCCCGTGGTGCCAAGATATATGCTGAGATGGTAGGCGAGGGCGAAAGCGCCGACGCATATCATATCACCGCATCGCACCCCGAGGGACTGGGCGCCAAGCTCGTTATGGAAGCCGCTCTTGAAGATGCGGGTCTGAAGCCCGAGGATATCGACTACATCAATGTACACGGTACATCGACCCACGTGGGAGATATCTCTGAAGCCAAAGCCATCAAGGAAGTGTTCGGCGATGCAGCCTTCAAGCTCAACATCTCATCGACCAAGTCGATGACGGGTCACTTGCTGGGTGCTGCCGGTGCTGTAGAGGCTATGGCATGTGTACTGAGTGTCATGAACGACATCGTGCCTCCTACCATCAATCACGAGGAGGGCGACGAAGATCCTGAACTCGATTATTCGCTGAACTTTACGTTCAACAAGGCACAGAAGCGTGAGGTACGTGCTGCTCTGAGCAATACGTTCGGATTTGGCGGCCACAACGCTTGTGTTATCTTCAAGAAATATGCTGAATAATTTAATTGACCGAATAAAGCTCTCTTTCCGCAAGGACAAGGAGCTTTATTCGTCTTTATACGCCATTCTCGGCTTTTATCCCCGCCACATCGACAACTACAAGATGGCGCTCATGCACAAGAGCATCATGCACCGCAACAGCAAGGGCAAGCCCGTCAACAACGAGCGGCTCGAGTTTCTCGGCGATGCCATTCTCGATGCCATTGTGGGCGACATCGTGTACCATCATTTCCCCGGCAAGCGCGAGGGATTTCTTACCAATACCCGTTCCAAACTCGTTCAGCGTGACACCCTCAACAAGCTGTCGCAAGAGATGGGCATCGATCAGCTCATTCTCTCCAACGGTCATAGTGCCTCGCACAACAGCTATCTGGGCGGCAACGCTTTTGAAGCACTCGTCGGTGCCATCTATCTCGACAAGGGTTACAAGGGATGTATGGACTTCATGCAGCAGCGTATCCTCGGCAAGATGGTCAACATCGACAAGCTGGCTTATAAAGAGGTGAACTTCAAGAGCAAGCTCCTCGAATGGAGCCAGAAGAACAGGGTCAACGTAAGTTTTGAACTGCTCAGCCAGAAGGTCGACAGCAACGGTAGCCCTATGTTTGACTACCGCGTGGTTATCGAGGGCGTCAACGGATGCAACGGCCAGGGCTACAGCAAGAAGGAGAGCCAGCAGCTCGCCTCCAAGCTCACGCTCGAGAAGCTGCGCCGCGAGCCTCAGTTTATCGACCAAATCTTTGCGGCCAAGACCAATCGCACCAAGATGGAAGAGGAGCCTGTAGAGACTGTGCCCGACACCGCCGAGAAGCAGGATTTTATCATCGCCGTCGAGTCGGCCCCCGCCGAACCTCGTCAGCGAAAGTCCAGAAAGCCAACCGTTTCCAAGGAGCAGCCTGCCAAGGAAGCTGCTGATGACTCCGACGAGTTTGACTTGAGCGACATCTCTGCACGAGCCATGAGCCGCGAGGAGATAATAGCCGCCGCCGAAGCCGAAGCCTTCGGAGGAGAGTAGGGGAGTGCCCGCTCCACTTCTGCCATCAGTCACAGGGTGGAAAACGATTACTTATAGATGAGAGTTGATTACCATAAGGTTGAAATCAATTGCTCACGAAGGGATGCTAATCTCCATGAGGCAGTAGCCAGCCATCCCGAGGCAGTAGATTGACCTCCCGATGCAGTAGCCGATTGCCAGAAAAAGGATGGCAGCCACCCCCAGGCAGAAGCCAATGACAATAGCCCCAGGACAGACGATAATCGTCGCTGTCCTGGGGCTATTGGCGTAGATGGAGGTGACTCCCACGCCCAAAGTCCCTCATAAAAATGTAGCAATAGCCATAAAAGTCCCTCATAAAAGTGTGGCGGTATGCGCAAAAGTCCCTCATAAAAGTGTGGTGATGCGCTCCAAAGTCCCTCATAAAAGTGCGAGCAGCCCATAGACTATCCAGTCTCTCTTCATGATACTCACGGCACTTGTCCTGTTCACTTCCCCACGTTTATTTTATATTAAAAATGGTAAATAATTGTGCTATGTGAAAGAAATCGGTTAACTTTGTATGATTAATTGGCAATTACACACACATGAGTTTAACCCGTATAGCAAGCATGGCTTTTTTGCCGCGACAGAAGAGTCTTGAGAAGCATTTTACCACTCCTGACGAGCTGCAGGAACGTGTACTCAGATATCTTATCTCCAAGGGAAAGAATACCGAATATGGCGCCAGCCATCACTTCGATGAGATAAGAACTTATACAGATTTTGCCGCCAATATTCCCGTCAATACTTACGAAGAGCTGAAAGGCGATATAGACCGTATGCGTCATGGTGAGAAGAACGTGCTGTGGCCCGGTACCGTCAAGTGGTATGCCAAGTCATCCGGAACCACCAACGACAAGAGCAAGTTTATCCCCGTCTCTGCCGACGGACTCAAGAACGTCCATTATCAGGGCGGCACAGACGTCGTGGCCATGTATCTCCAGAACAACCCCAACTCCCGCCTCTTCGACGGCAAGGGCCTGATACTCGGAGGCAGCCACTCTCCCAACTACAATCTCAGCGGCTCGCTCGTGGGCGACCTCTCCGCCATACTGATTGAGAATATCAATCCCCTGGTCAATCTCGTGCGAGTGCCCCAGAAGAAGACGGCGCTGCTGTCCGACTTCGAGGTGAAGCGCGACCTCATCGCCCGCGAGACGATGCACAAGAACGTCACCAACCTTTCGGGCGTGCCCAGCTGGATGATGTCTGTGCTGGTGCGCGTGCTCGAGCTCACCGGCAAGCAGCACATCAACGAAGTATGGCCCAACCTTGAGGTCTTTTTCCATGGCGGCATAGCCTTTACCCCTTACCGCAAGCAGTACGAGCAGATTATCACATCGCCCGGCATGCACTATATGGAGACTTACAACGCCAGTGAGGGATTTTTTGGCATCCAGAACGACCCCTCCGACCCATCGATGCTGCTCATGCTCGACTACGGCGTCTATTACGAGTTTATCCCCATGGACGAGTTTGGCACCGACCGCCCCACCGTCCTGCCATTGAGTGGGGTAGAGGTAGGCCGCAACTACGCCATGCTTATCTCCACCTCCTGCGGACTGTGGCGTTATCTCATCGGCGATACCGTCCAGTTCACCTCCACACGCCCTTACAAGTTTGTCATCACCGGCCGCACCAAGTATTTCATCAATGCCTTCGGCGAGGAGCTTATCATGGACAATGCCGAGAAGGGCCTCCAGTATGCCTGCGAGCAGACTGGCGCCCAGGTGAGCGAATATACCGCCGCCCCAGTCTATATGGACGCCCGTGCCAAGTGCCGCCACCAGTGGCTCATCGAGTTCAGTCGTCAGCCCGACAGCCTCGACCATTTCGCCCATGCCCTCGACGAGCGTTTGCAGCAGCTCAACAGCGACTATGAGGCCAAGCGCTTCCACGACATTACCCTCCAGCATCTCGAGGTCATCGAGGCGCGCCAGGGACTCTTCAACGACTGGCTCAAGGCCAAAGGCAAGTTGGGCGGACAGCACAAGGTGCCCCGTCTGAGCAACAGCCGCAAAAATCTCGACGAACTGCTTCAACTTAACGGTAACAACAAGTCAAACGACAATGATAAATAAGAGGTTTACGCCTGTCAGCCGCTGCGCCTTTGCCGCGGTTGTCGCCATAGTGCTTCTGACGGTCATGGCGGCGTGTGCCCGCATGGGCCAGCCCGACGGCGGATGGTACGACGAGACCCCGCCCCGCATACTCTTTGCCAGCCCCGCCGACAAGTCGGTCAATGTCAGCAGCAAGAAGATATACATCAACTTCGACGAGTATATCCAGATAGAGAACGCACAGGAGAAGGTCATCGTGTCGCCGCCCCAGATGGAGCAGCCCGACATCAAGAGCCAGGGCAAGCGCATCATGGTACAGCTCCGCGACACGCTCCAGCCCAATGTCACCTACACCGTAGACTTCTCTGATGCCATCACCGACATTACCGAGAACAATCCTCTGGGCAACTACACCTACAGCTTCTCCACCGGCGAGGCCATCGACACCATGGAGGTCGCTGGCTATGTGGTCGATGCCCAGAACCTCGAGCCCGTCAAGGGCATCCTCGTGGGCCTCTATGCCAACCTGGCCGACAGCGCCTTCACCACGCTGCCTATGGCGCGCGTGGCCCGCACCGACGCCACCGGACGCTTTGTCGTCAAGGGTGTAGCCCCCGGCAGCTACCGTGTCTACGCCCTCGAAGACGCCGACGGCAACTTCCTTTACAACCAGAAGAGCGAGAAGATGGCCTTCGACACCGCAGTTGTGGTGCCCACCTTCAAGCAGGACATCCGCCAGGATACCATCTGGCGCGACTCGCTCCACATCGACTCCATCATCCAGGTCGGCTACACCCATTTCCTCCCCGACGACCTGGTGCTCCGGGCCTTCACCACCACCCTTACCGACCGCTATCTGGTCAAGACCGACCGTACCCAGGCCGACCGTTTCACCCTCTTCTTCAGCTACGGCGACAGCCTGCTGCCCCGCGTGCGTGGCCTCAATTTCGACGCTACCCACTCGCTCATAACCGAGGCCAGCGAGCGCCGCGACACCGTCACCTACTGGCTACGCGACACCGCTCTCGTCAATCAGGACACCCTGCGCATGGAGCTCCAGTACCAGATGACCGACACCACCGGCGTGCTCACCCTCCAGACCGATACCCTCGAGCTGCTCGCCAAGACCCCCTATGCCCAGCGCATCAAGGACAAGCAGAAGAAGCGCGACGACTGGCAGAAGGTGCAGGACAAGGCCAAGAAGCGGGGCAAGCCCTATCTCGAGGTGATGCCCCCCGAGGCCCTCGAGGTCAAGTATGAAAGCGTATCGCAGACCGACCCCGACCGCAATATCCGCTTCACCCTCGCCGCGCCTGTAGCCCGCATCGATACCAGCCTCATCCATCTCTACGCCAAGGTCGACACCGCCTGGTATCAGTCGCGCTTCATGCTCAGAGAGGTTCAGGGCGAGCCCCGTACCTACGAGATAGTGGGCGAGTGGCGCCCCGACCGCGAGTACAGCCTCGAGGTCGACAGCATCGCCTTCACCGACATCTACGGGCGTGTCTCCACGTCCAAGAAGATAGGCTTCAAGGTCCATTCGCTCGACGACTACGGCTCGCTCTTCGTCAACATCGCAGGCATGGAGGGCCGCAGCGTCATCTGTCAGCTCCTCAATATGCAGGACGCCCCGGTCAAGGAGGTCACCACCACCACCGGCACCGCCGAGTTCTTCTATGTCAAGCCCGATACCTACTATCTGCGCATGATAGTCGATGCCAACGCCAACGGGCGCTGGGACACCGGCGACTACGCCACCCTCCAGCAGCCCGACGAGGTCTACTACTATCCCGAAGAGATAGTCTGCAAGGCCAAGTGGGACATCACCCAAGCCTGGAACCCCACTGCGCGCGAGCTCTATCGCCAGAAGCCCGCCAAGCTCATCAAGCAGCGCAGCGAGACCCGCCGCAAGACTGTAGGCCGCAATGCCCAGCGTGCCAAGAATATGGGCATACCCTATAATCCCAATATGTGATAACAATATGAAAAAGTATAGAATCCTTATGGCATCACTGATGATGGTCATGGCTGTAGCAGCCCATGCCCAGTGTGCCTTCCACAACGACGCCTTCAAGTCGGGTGAGTTCCTCACCTACAACCTCTACTACAACTGGCAGTTTGTATGGGTCAAGGCCGGCAACGCCTCGATGTCTACCGTCCAGAGCCGCTACAACGGCCACCCCGCCTATCGTGCCAGCCTCACTACGCGTGGCAACAACCGTGTCGACCAGATGTTTGTGCTCCGCGACACGCTTCTCTGCTACAGTTCGCTCGACATGGAGCCCCTCTACTTCCGCAAGGGAGCCCGCGAGGGCAAGCGCTACGGCGTAGATGAGGTCTTCTACTCCTACCACGACGGCAAGGTCAAGCTGCGCCAGCACCAGCTCACCAGCAGTGGCGAGCACCTATGGGCCCACCGCACCGTCTCCCACTGTGTCTACGATATGCTCAATATCTTCCTGCGTGCCCGCTCGTTCAATCCCGAGGGCTGGAAGTCTGGCCACGAGATAGATTTCCCCATTGCCGACGGCAAGAACATCAGCCCCGCGCGTCTGCGCTATTCGGGCAAGGTCAAAATCAAGGCCGACAATGGTATCAAATACCGCTGTCTCAAGCTCTCTTACCTCGAGAAGGAAGACGGCAAGTACAAGCGCATCGTAGACTTCTATGTTTCCGATGACAAGAACCACATCCCCGTGCGCCTCGACATGTTTCTCAAGTTCGGTGCAGCCAAGGCGTTCCTCGTGAGCATGAAGGGACTGCGCAATCCGGTCACCTCAGTCGTAAGATAACCGCTATGGCAAAAGACGACAAGGGGCTCACCCCGATGATGAAGCAGTTCTTCTCCCTCAAGGCCAAGCACCCTGAGGCGCTGATGCTCTTCCGCTGCGGCGACTTCTACGAGACCTACTGCGAAGACGCCGTCACCGCCTCGCGCATACTGGGCATCACCCTCACGCGCCGCAACAACGGCGGCCAGGCAGGCAGCATGGAGATGGCAGGCTTCCCCCATCATGCCCTTGATACCTATCTGCCCAAACTCATCCGAGCCGGCAAGCGCGTGGCCATCTGCGACCAGCTCGAAGACCCCAAGAAGAAGCGTGAACAGCTCAAGGGAAAGAAGGGACTCACCGAGATGGACAAGATGGTGAAGCGTGGCATCACTGAGCTCGTCACCCCAGGTGTGGCGATGGGCGACAACGTGCTCAACTATCGCGAAAACAACTTCCTGGCTGCAGTCCACTTCGGCAAGACATCATGTGGAGTCAGCTTTCTCGATATCTCTACCGGCGAGTTCCTTACCGGCGAGGGCAATTATGACTATGTAGAGAAACTCTTGGGCAACTTCCAGCCCAAGGAGGTGCTCTACGACCGCGCCCGCAAGACCGACTTCGAGACGCGGTTTGGCAACCGCTACTGCGTCTTCGAGCTCGACGACTGGGTGTTTACCGAGCAGACCGCCCGGCAGAAGCTCCTGGGCCATTTTGCCACCAAGTCGCTCAAGGGATTTGGCGTAGACCATCTCCACAACGGCGTCATAGCCGCCGGAGCCATCATGCAGTATCTCGAGATTACCCAGCACACCCATATCGGCCACATCACCTCTCTGGCCCGTCTTGAGGAAGAGAAGTATGTGCGCCTCGACGGCTTCACCATACGCTCGCTCGAACTGCTCCAGCCCATGCAGGAAGACGGGCGTTCGCTGCTCGATGTCATCGACCGCACCGTCACCCCTATGGGCAGCCGCATGCTGCGCCGCTGGCTGGTCTTCCCGCTCCGCAATATCGACCCCATACGCAAGCGGCTCGACATGGTCGACTGCTTCTTCCGTTCCCCAGACTTCCGCATGCTGGTCAACGACCAGCTCCATCGCATAGGCGACCTCGAGCGCATCGTCTCCAAGGTGGCAGTGGGCCGCGTGTCGCCCCGCGAGGTGGTCCAGCTCAAGCACGCCCTCGTGGCGATAGAGCCCGTCAAGGATGCCTGCTCCCACTCCGACAATGTCACCCTGCAGCGCATCGGCGAGCAGCTCAATCTCTGCGAGAGCCTGCGACAGCGCATAGAGAGCGAGATACAGCCCGACCCGCCACAGCTCGTGGCCAAGGGCGACGTGATAGCCACTGGCTACAGCGCCGAGCTCGACGACCTGCGCAACATATCGCACAACGGCAAGGAGTATCTCATGCAGATTCAGGAGCGCGAGATTGAGCAGACGGGCATCACCTCGCTCAAGGTGGGTTACAACAATGTGTTCGGCTACTACCTCGAGGTGCGCAATACCTTCAAGGACCGCGTGCCTGCCGAGTGGGTGCGCAAGCAGACGCTGGCACAGGCAGAGCGCTACATTACCCAGGAGCTCAAGGAGTACGAAGAGAAAATTCTGGGCGCCGATGAGAAGATTCTCGCCCTCGAGCAACAGCTCTTCGCCGAGCTCATCTCGGCCATGCAGGAGTTCATCCCCCAGATACAGATTAACGCCAACCTCATCGCCCAGCTCGACTGCCTCATGGGCTTTGCCAAGGTGGCCGAAGACAATCACTACGTGCGCCCGGTGGTCGACGACAGCCTGGAGCTCGACATACGCCAGGGCCGACACCCCGTGATAGAGCAGCAACTGCCCGTGGGCGAGCGCTTCGTGCCCAACGATATCTATCTCGACGACGACAAGCAGCAGATAATCATCATCACCGGACCCAATATGGCCGGAAAAAGCGCTCTGCTGCGTCAAACCGCCCTCATAGTACTGTTGGCCCAGGTGGGATGCTACGTGCCCGCAGAGAGCGCGAAAATAGGCTTGGTGGACAAAATTTTCACCCGAGTGGGTGCGTCAGACAATATTTCGCTCGGCGAGTCCACTTTTATGGTCGAAATGACCGAGGCTGCCAACATACTCAACAATGTCACCGAGCGCTCGCTGGTGCTCTTCGACGAACTGGGGCGTGGCACCTCTACCTACGACGGCATCAGCATAGCCTGGGCCATCGTCGAGTACCTCAACCAGAATGCCAAGGGACGCCCACGCACGCTCTTTGCCACCCACTATCATGAGCTCAACGAGATGGAGCGCCAGCTCCCCGCCATACGCAACTACAATGTAAGCGTCAAGGAGGTCGGCGACAAGGTTATCTTCCTGCGCAAGCTCGTGCCCGGTGGCAGCGAGCACTCCTTCGGTATCCATGTGGCAGAGATAGCTGGTATGCCCAAGAGCATCGTGCGCCGCGCCAAGGTTATCCTCAAGCAGCTCGAAGCCGACGGGGCAAGCGTGGGCAACGCCGATGCCGCCGCCATCAAGCACATAGGCGACGACCGCGAGGGCATGCAGCTCAGCTTCTTCCAGCTCGACGACCCGGTGCTCTCGCAAATCCGCGACGAGATACTGGGGCTCGACATCAACAACCTTACGCCCGTCGAGGCGCTCAACAAGCTCAACGAAATCAAGAAGATACTCAAGGGCAAGTAGATTTGCCCCATCCAGAAAGGCAGTGCTTACAGGCGCTGCCTTTTTTCTGCCCCTCTCCCGATGGCTCGCTGTCTCCACCGCTCTGCCCGTTTCTGCCGTCGTGCAGACTGCCATCGACACCATCCTTCTCTCTATATCCACCGCTCAGCCCACCATCGCCCCATCCCTTCTCTCTATCTCCACCGCTCTGCCCACCATCGTCACCATTTTTCTTTCATTCTCCACCACTCTGCTATCCATCTCTGTGGGCATGGGAATGGCCTCTGCTGCGCCCGAGGGCGTCTTGGCGCGGCTGGAGACCATGTCTGTCGGCTTCTGGTTAACTACCTTTTACGTTCCCGTTAACTCTATTTCACTTAATTGGTTTGGTGGTGTCGCTGTTAACCACTTACTTTGCAAATGTCATCATCTTCATCGGGTTAGTCGTTACCGATGCCGAGACGGAGATGGACTCGGCTGGCTCGTGACGTATGATACGAGGCCACGTGCCTATTGATACGAGCACTCGTAACAAATGATACGAGAGCACGTGACGTAAGGCACGAGCCGCCAGCGGTGGTCAGCACGCGGGCCAAAGCCCTTACGCCGGCGCCGTCTGTCATGGCGCGCCCCGCAGACCATGAAGCGCGGGGCATGGAAGTCATTGGAAAGGTTATCCTAATATTCACCCTTAAAACTGAAACAACAATGAAAAAGTCGATTTTGTGTTTGCTGTTTGCCATTGCCGCTATGGCGTGGGCAAACGATGCTGCGGCGCAGCAGTGTAAGAAAAAGGTGACTCCCAGAGTGGAGTCGACTGTGCCCAAGGGCAAGATGCCCCCACGGTGGCTGCTCAACAAGGTGACGCCGGCGCAGTATGACACGCTCGTGGCGCTCAACCGCCTCTGCATGGTAGACTACTCGATGCTCAAGGGCTATAAGGTGACGCCACAGATGGTGGAGAAGGTGATGGGCCAGGCACGCAAATATATACGCGAGGCTATGGACCGCCACGATGGCGTGGTGCCTCGCGTGGGGTGGACGACCCTCGTCACGAAGACGCTCACTACGTGGAGCGACAAGACAGAAAAGGGCACCCGCACGGTGGAATATCTGCTCTGTTCGTCGGCCGACGGCTATGATGTCCATCTGCTGCTGCGTGCCACCCTGCAGCGCGACCGCCAGACGGGTGGTTACCGCTCTGTGGCTTACGAACTGGTGCCTTACAGCGTGCAGGGCATGCCTGTCGATGTCAAGAGTCCTCGCGTCTATGCTGGCGGAACCGCCCCCGCCGCTCAGCTGGAGTGGGGCAAGGATGGCAAGTCTCCTTACTATGCCGTTAACGCTACTCTGGACTTTACCGACCCTCTCGGAGCCAAACACCGCGAGCAGATAAACGTAAGCGTCGCTCTCTGTCTTGGCAGATAGGCTGCTGCGACGAGCCACGGGGGCTCGACATCAACAACCTCACGCCCGTCGAGGCGCTCAACAAGCTCAACGAAATCAAGAAGATACTCAAGGGGAAGTAACTATCGGCTCCCCCATATACGCCAAAATCCCATACCTTGGAAGTAAGGTATGGGATTTTTGGCATATATTGCGCGGCCCGTCATCGCTGTATATGCGAGGCAGCCAGCCGCAATCCTGTCAGATTATTGGCCTGAGCGCAATAGTCACGGCCATTATACCATCTGAGACACCTGAAGTTTCCGCCACGTACTACATGCCTATGGTCGGGCTTATTGCTGACGCAGGGCGATGGATTAGGGCCCTGTGGATTAACTTGAGCCTTCTTGCTGTGCGATGTGTGCCATATATCACTGCATATCTCATCAACATTGCCCGTCATGTCGTACAGGCCCAGTACATTGGGAATGAGCTGACCCACAGCCTGAGGATGGCGTAGGTCGTCGCCCCACAAGGCAACCACTTTGGCAGATCCGTCAACCTGTTCGTGTCCGCTATAACGCTCTACAGGTTCGCCCCGACCACCTATACACGCATACTCCCACTCTGCCTCGGTGGGCAGACGGAACTGCTGACCGCTAAGGGCATTGAGCTTACTGATAAACAGCTTGATGTCGCTACAGCCTACATTAGTTACAGGCTGGTTAGCATCGTCTTGGTTCTCCGAAGGGTTCACGCCCATTATAGCTTGCCACAATGCCTGGGTTACTTCGTACTTACACAGATAGTAACTGTCTAACGTTACCTGGTGGGGAGCCATCTCCTTTGGCGGTATATAGTACTGGCGCAGTTCGGGAAAGACAAAACCCATAGTAAAGGTACCTGCGGGCACCTGTATCATGTCGTTGACCAACTTAGCTATCAACTCGCTGCGGGACGATGGCTGTGGGGATTTGTCCAGATGGATGCTGACAGACTTAGGCAACTGGCTTAGAGCCAGGCGGATGCCTGTTCTGGTAGGACGTCTGGTATTGTCCCCGATGTAGAAGCCTGTACGCTCGTAACTGCCCAGGTCAGTAATGTCGTAGAAACAGCCACGGTCCACGCGGTAGTCCTTCTGCGATTTAGCATCCAGATACTCTGCACCACCCTGATTTGCACAGAGTTCACTTACGTTGCCCGTCATGTCGTAGAGACCCAGGGCATTGGGCTTGAGCATACCTACCGCGTGCGCACGGAGGTCGCTGTTCCAGTAGATCCACCCTACCTCCTTGGCGTCATCGCTGCCACTGTACTTATAACGGCGCGGCGATTTGCCCTCATCGTAAGCCCACTGCCATTCCTCCTCGGTAGGCAAACGGAACTTGAGTCCAGTTATCTGGTTGAGGCGATAGATGAACAGCTGGGCCTCGTCCCAATAAAAACCCTCTACGGGCCGATTGCCCACAGTATGCTGCGAGGGATTGGAGCCCATCACGGCCTGCCACAACTGCTGCGTCACCTCGTACCGACACAGATAGTAACCGGCCACCGTGGCGCTATAGGCTGCCGGACAATGGCCGGTATAACCAGGATAGAAGTTGCGGTCGTACATAGTGAACGTTCCGCCAGGGATATACACCATGTCGGCTATCAGCTTCTCTATTACCTGGGTGGGAGTCATCTCCACTGGGGGCGGGTCTTCCCTCTTTGTCACCTGGTTCTTTACTTCAACAGGCTCCTTGGGCTCGGGCTTAGGTTCCGCCTTTCGCTCTACCTGTTTCTTGGGCTTGGGGGCTGTCTTGGCTTTAGCCTTGGCGGTATGCTCAGTCTTGTCCTTTGGCTTCTTCACCTGAGTCTGCTGTCGGATAATGCCCTGCGCATCCATACTGATGGTCCATGCCAGTGCCAGCATGATGAGAATACATTGTTTCATACGTGTTTTAAGTTATAGTAATATAGATGGTCCAAACCTGGCGCCATAAGCCTGCTTAATGGCTGAGGTGCAGCCTATCTTCTACAAAGGTACATCTTTTTTGAATACCGACAGCCTTTTTTCCGTTTTTTCTGACATGGTGAGAGTCATTTACTTCCATCACGATGAAAATGAAAATCGCCGCGGCTATCCTGTTAACAAGATAACCGCGGCGACGGGGTACTTATATCAGTGGGCTGATGGCTGCCGGCTTACTGCCGTGCCTTGCGCAGAGCGCGGCGCATGCACACGATGCCTATGATGATGAATGGCACAGAGAGCAGTTGGCCCATATTGAACAGCATGTCGTGCTCGAAAGCCTCCTGCACGTCCTTGGTATACTCTATCACAAAGCGGAAGCAGAAGATAAGCGTCAGACAGAGTCCGAAGAAGAAGCCCGTGCCTGCCCACTCTTTGTGCTTCTTGTAGAAATGCCATCCCACAAAGAAGAAGAGGAAGTAGGCGATGGCCTCATAGAGCTGTCCGGGGTGGCGGGGAATCTGGTCTACGCGCTCGAAGATGAACGCCCAGGGCACATCGGTAACCTTGCCGACTATCTCTGAGTTCATCAGGTTGCCCAGGCGTATGAAGCAGGCGGTGATGGGGGTGGCTATGGCTATGTCGTCGAGCACCTGCCACAGGTTCATGTGGGTGCGACGGTAGTAGCACCACAGCGCCAGCATCAGTCCCAGCGTGCCTCCGTGGGAAGCCAGTCCCTCGTAGCCCGTGAAGATGACGGTGCCGCCGGTGAGGCTGTAGAGCATGCCGCCATGGGCGAGGGGAGCGCCATCGACAAACTTGATGGGCAACAACATCTCTATCACGTGCTGCCAAGAGGAAAGGAAATAGTGGGGTTCGTAGAAGATACAGTGACCAAGACGAGCTCCCATGAGGATACCCGCAAAGCAATAGAGGAAGAGTGGGTCAAAATACTCGTCCTTGACGCGCTGGTCGTGGTAGAGCCACCTCACGAGGAAGTAGGCGAGGGCCAGTCCGGTAAGCCAGCACAGTCCGTACCAGCGCACATCAAACGGCCCGAGATGCAGCGCAGTCGTATCGGGGTTCCAGAGGATAAAGTTGAGCAGACTTGTCATAGCTTGATGCGTTATACGTTGAACCGGAAGTGCATGATGTCGCCGTCCTGGACCACATACTCCTTGCCCTCGATGCCCAGCTTGCCGGCTTCGCGCACGGCAGCCTCGGAGCCATACTGGATGTAGTCGTCGTACTTGATGACCTCGGCACGGATGAAGCCCTTCTCAAAGTCGGTGTGTATCACGCCGGCACACTGGGGTGCCTTCCAACCCTTGTGATAGGTCCATGCCTTGACCTCCATCTCTCCGGCGGTGATGAATGTCTCGAGGTTGAGCAGACTGTAGGCCTTCTTGATGAGACGGTTTACGCCGCTCTCCTCCAGTCCCAGCTCGTCGAGAAACATCTTCTTGTCGTCATAGGTCTCGAGCGACGCGATGTCTTCCTCGGTCTTGGCGGCTATCACCATGGCCTCGGCGCCCTCTGAAGCGGCTATCTCTTCTATCTGGCGTGAGTACTGGTTGCCCTCCTTGGCGCTGGCCTCGTCTACGTTGCACACATAGAGCACGGGCTTGGTGGTAAGCAGGAACAGGTCGTGGGCGGCCTGCTGCTCCTCCTTGCTCTCAAAGGTCACCGAGCGGGCGTTGCGGCCCTGCTCCAGCGCCTCCTTGTAGGCTTCGAGCACGGTCACCAGCACCTTGGCGTCCTTGTTGTTGCCTATGGCTGCTATCTTCTGGTTCTTGGCGAGCTGGGCCTCGATGGTGTCGAGGTCTTTGAGCTGCAGCTCGGTGTCGATAATCTCCTTGTCCTGCACGGGATTGACGGGAGCACCGCCCTCGCGCACCACATTGTCGTCGTCGAAACAGCGGATGACATGGATGATGGCGTCGCACTCACGGATGTTGCCCAAAAACTTGTTGCCCAGTCCCTCGCCCTTGGAGGCACCCTTCACCAGACCGGCTATATCTACAATCTCGCAGGTGGCGGGCACAATGCGGCCGGGGTGTACTATCTCTGCCAGACGGGTGAGTCGGTCGTCGGGGACGGTAATGACGCCTAAGTTAGGTTCTATCGTACAGAAAGGGAAGTTGGCTGCCTGTGCCTTGGCACTGGACAGGCAATTGAACAGCGTAGATTTTCCTACATTAGGAAGACCTACGATACCACATTTTAATGACATATCTTATTATAAACGTTTATTTCCAGAGTACAAAGGTAGTGCAAACCGAAGACAATGCAAAGAAAAAACGCATGTTTTTTCATTTGGCATTGTTAAGGTGCAGCCTATCTTATCCAAAGGTAGTGCAAACCGAAGAGATTACAAAATAAATTTATGTATTTTTAATCTTGAGGTGCCGCCTACCTTCACGGCGCAGCCGTAGTGGTAGTGCAAACCGCAGACAATGCAAAGAAAAAACGCATGTTTTTTCGTTTCGCATTGTTGAGGTGCAGCCTATGCTCTACAAGTGTAAGCTGAAATATGGGTAGGTTTGCTATGCGAGGCCAATGGGGTGACTTCTGCTACCCCATCAGTAATCCCACAGCGCGCGGCGGTCTTCAGCGTATCAGTCATATACATATACCCACTTTCCATTGCGCAGCACCCATCTTCCATTTTTCGTGTGCTGGTATTTGCCGATGATGGTCGACAGGAGGAAAGCTATCAGCGGCGAGGCGAGGGCCATGGCCATCATAATCCACAGCGAAACCTGGACCACCGTGGCCAATGCCACTACAAAGGTGTGGATGGCGACCAGCGTGACGAGGGTCATGACGACACCATAGAGGCGTAGGCGCAAACCATTGATAAGCACGGGGATGCCATAGCATACCAATAGGGCGGGCCAGATGCTTCCCGTGAAGTGGGCAGACACCAACATGGCGGGCCACTGCAGTATATAGCCTATCACGATGGGCCATATCAGCAGCGGGGCTTTGATAAAAGTAGTCACACACAAGAGATACATGAGCGCCAACGCCATAAACAACGTCACGGGGATGATGCCGACGATGGCATTTTCTATGCCTACATAATCGGGGTTGCACCACCACAGCGCATCCCAGTCTATCATCAGCGCCATATAGATGACTATGCCCACGGCGGCGAAGAAGGGCAGCGCCGAAAGCACCAGAAAGCGGGTGCGGAGGGTCATCCATACCGCCAGGAACATGAGCAGCAATGCCATGAAGGGCAGCCATCGGCTGTAGAGCATCCGCGTGGAGGCCGAGTGGACGTCCAAGCGGGGCATAGCCAGCCAGGAGGTGAGCTGTAGGCGCGGGCGGAAGTTGTCGGAAGCAAATCTGTCGGTCGCCGAGGGCGGGTTTTCGTCAGCGAACTTCAGCCAACGGGCCTCCACAAGGTATCTCCTGCCGTCGTAATGGATGATGCCTTTAATCAGTCTTACATCTACAGAGTCGCCCACGTCTCCAAGATGGGAGGCGGTGCGGCCATCGGGGCTGGTAACCGTGCGCCCTACGACATCGACGAGGGTGCCGTTGGCGATGTAAAGCACTGTGCGTGAGCCGTCGTACTCGGTGGGCTTTTCGACTGGGATGGCTTTGATTTCGGGGCCGACGAGGCAGTCGACCTCATACTTCTGCGCCATGACGAGGGTAGTCAGACTCAGGCAGAAGAACAGTGACAGAATTCTGAAGGCTTTCATATCTACTGGGTTTAGGATTGGGAGAGTGAGGGTGTGGGTCAGGCTGTGGGGCTCTATGCGGGAGAGTGTGCCGGGGTGGCGTACTTTACCCGCGTCTTATGGTGATAGGAATGTAGAAATAGGCACGGTTGTTGGTAAACTGGGTATAACCTATCTGTTGGGCAATGCGGTAGTAGGGGTCGTGGTCCAGCAGATTGCCGGGGTCATCATCGTACTCTACGCGGGTGATGACGGGGCGGCTGTTGCTCACCTGGCAGTAGAGGCGCAGCTGGTGCAGCTGGTCGTCGCCATAGATGGCTCGGCTGGCGATGCTTATCTCGTAGCATTCAGTATAATTCTTCTTTCCCACGTTGGCGTCGAAGTCGTCTATAAGCAGACTTATTGTGGTTCCAACCTTCCAGTTGATGTAGCCCTGCAGGTTGGCGTCGCCCTTATTGCCGTTGCCTTGGGTCGGGTTGTAGTGGCTCATGTCCTGGACCAGGTTCAGCGCGGGGTGGCTTACCCTGAAATTGGAGTAGGGCAGGGTGGGGTTGCCCTTGTCTATGAAGTCGGCAGTCTTGCCGTCGCTCTTCCGTCTGCACAGGATGCTGATGCGGTCGTCGCAGAAGTAGTCCTGTGCGGTCTTATAGCCCTTGCTGTAGTCGGCAAACGCATTGGCATCAAGCAGATTGTTGCCCTCGGGGGTGACGAAGTCGAGATAAATGCGTTGGGTAAAGATGTTGGCAGATGAGTCATTGTCATCTTTGTCGCACGAGGCGCACATGGCAAGCGTGGCGATACATGCCACCAAGACCAAGATATTCTTCCTGAGTTTCATATTGATGCGGATATTAATGATGTACTGTTTGCAAATGTAGCGCATATTCATTAATCTTCCAAAGAAAAACGAAATTATTGTTGTAGCTTGGTCTATAAAAGCATTCAGCCAAGCCTATGGTCGCGCAAGAAGTGGCGCGTCTCAGCCTATGTATCCTCGGCTGCATTTCCAGCCCTCAGAGGCTGCCGTACTGCTGGTTACGACCAGGCAGAATGTTACCAATATGCGCAGCAGAATGATGCCGAAGGTCTTCGGCGAAGAGGGCAGTGCCGCCGACTTCGGTTTGCGTATCGCGGAGATATAATAGGAGGCAGCGGATGGCCAAAAGGCTTCAGCAAGGGAACGGGCAGTCTCTTGCTGAAGCCTTTTAGCTTTGTGTAGGGAGGAAGGGTGGAGTGGGGGCGACTCGCTCTGGCGTTCTGACCGTAGTAGCGGGTCGCTCAAGCAACCTCTCAGGCCTCGCTATCGTAGGGATAATCGTCGTCATCGGCTACGTGTCTCAGCCATTCATCGTATTGGGGCAGCCAGATTTCCTCAATCTTAGCCTTGTGGTGGTCGAGGAAGCCCTGTCTGTAACCTCTGATTACTGTCTGGAGCAGGTCGTCGCAGCCAAGCATAAGCCCCTTGTAGGCATACTCGTAGGCGAAGCTCTCGTCGCAGTCAGCGGGCGCGGTGGAGTCGTCCAGTATCATGCGGGTAAGGGCTGCATAACCGTGGGGACTGCGCAGACGGGCGGCACGGCCATACCAGAGCCAAGCCTGCTGATAGTCTTGGGCGAAACCATAGAGCCCTTTCTCGTAGTAGAAGCCGAGGTAATAGGGGCATACGCAGTCGCCGAGGCACCATCCTGCCTGGAGGTCGTCGCTGAGACAGGCGCTGAGTTCGCGCTGGGCGTCGGGGTCGAGGGCATCGTAGGTGGCGTCGTCGGTGAGCATGGTGTACATGAGGTAGCAGTCGCGAGCATCGACAGCCCTGCCTTTCTGCATGATTTCGGCGAAGCCATCGCGGTCGACGACGATGCCGTCGCGGTCGCAGCAGTCGGTGACAGCCCACCAGAAGAAGCCTGCGCTGCCACCATGTTCGGTGGCCAGTTCATAGTTGGTCACGGCGTTGCCGATGCGGCCCAATTCCCTGTCGGCGTTGCCCATGAGCATATAGTATTCGGGGTCATGAAAGTCCTGCTGATGGACATGGTTTTCGGCGAGTTCATAGCCTTTTAGCGCATCGCGTGGGCTGCCGTTGGTGCCATAGATGATGTCGCGGATGTGCTGCTGCATGGCTTTCTCGCTGTGGTTGTCCAATGCCTTCTGCATCAGGTCATTGTAGGCATCGTAGTCGCACTCTCCCAGGTCGCCGTCCTTGTGCATGTAGGCGAGTTGGGCATAGGCGTCGCCGATACCGTGGCTGGCAGCGAGCTTGTAGAAATCGTGCTTGATGCTGTCGGAGTCGTTGTCGTATTGGAGCACATCGTGCAGCCTGGCATAGGCGTACATCATGTATGGATTGCCCTGCCAGGCCATCATCTCGATTTTCTTCACATCATCGAAGAGCAGCGGCACGTTGTTGTTCTGGCGGAGCAGCAGCAGGAAGAGCATCTGCGCTTCGCTGTCGTAGGCCACGGTTTCTGCGGTGGTCCAGAATGCTTCCGGCACCCTGAACTCCCTGATAAGTTGTCTGGTTAGGGCTGTCATACACATTAATATTCAAGTTGTTTTGTCGTATCTCTGTCGCCGTGGCGGAGGTGGCGTCAATGGGCTTCGAGCCAGTTGGCGCCCCAGCCTGCATCGGCGGTAAGCGGGATGCTGAGTCGGCAGGCGTTTTCCATCTCCTCGATGACGATGCGTTCTACCTGCTCGCGCTCCTCGGGATAGACGCTGAAGTTGAGTTCATCGTGTACCTGCAGTATCATCCTCGAGCGCAGTCCTTCGGCGGCGAACCGCTTGAATATGTGTATCATTGCCACCTTGATGATGTCGGCCTCCGAGCCCTGGATGGGCGCGTTGATGGCGTTGCGTTCGGCGAAGCCTCTCACGGTGGCGTTGCGCGATGCTATATCGGGCAGATAGCGTCGGCGGTGGTAGATGGTCTCGGCGTAACCCTTCTCGCGGCAGGTGGCGATGGCCTCGTCCATGTATGCCTTGACGCGTGGGAAGGTGGCGAAATAGTCGTCGATGAGCTGGCGAGCCTCTGAGTTGCTGATATTCATACGCTGTGCCAGTCCGTAGGTGCTGATGCCATAGATGATGCCGAAGTTGGCTTGCTTGGCCTTCTTGCGCTGCTCGGGCGTGACCTCTTCGACCGGCACGTGCCATATCTTGGCGGCTGTGGCGGCATGGATGTCGGTGCCGCTGCGGAAGGCGTCGAGCATGTGTTCGTCCTGCGAGAGATGGGCCATGATGCGGAGCTCTATCTGCGAGTAGTCGGCAGAGAAGAAGAGGCATCCCGGCTCGGGCACGAAGCTCTTGCGTATCTCCTTGCCGTCGTCGTCGCGGATGGGGATGTTCTGCAGGTTGGGGTCAGACGAACTGAGGCGTCCCGTGGCGGTGATGGCCTGGTTGAAGCAGGTGTGGATGTGGCCTGTGCGGGGGTTGATGAGTCGGGGGAGCGCCTCGACATAGGTGCCGAGCAACTTCTTCAACCCTCTGTAACTCAGTATGTCGTCGACGATGGGCGCGCGGCTGCGCAACTGGGTCAGCACCTCTTCCGAGGTGACATACTGGCCCGTCTTGGTCTTCTTTGGCTTGTCTACAATCTTCATCTTGCCAAAGAGAATATCTCCCACCTGCTTGGGACTGGATATATTGAATGTCTCGCCGGCCTCGGCATATATCTTCTGTTCGTATTCGGCGAGCCGGCGGTTGAAGTTCTTGCCTGTCTCTGCCAGTGCGGCGGTGTCCAAGCATACTCCGGTGAGCTCCATCTCGGCCAGTACGGGCACCAGTGGCATCTCGATGTCGTAGAAGAGGCGTTCGCCGTCGACCTCCTTGAGCTTCTGCTCGAGCACGTTCTTCAGTCTGAGGGTCACGTCGGCATCCTCGGCAGCATACTCATAAACTTCCTGGGGCTGGAGGTCACGCATAGACCGCTGACCTTTACCTCGGGGTCCGATGAGCTGGTCGATGTGTATCGTCTGGTAGCCCAGCAGCGTCTCGGCCATGTAGTCCATGTTGTGGTGAAGCTCGGGCTGCACGATGTAGTGGGCGAGCATGGTGTCGAACATGGGTCCGCGCACCTCTATCCCATAACGACGCAACACCTCGTAGTCGTACTTGACGTTCTGTCCTACCTTCATGATGTGCTCGTCTTCGTAGAGCGGACGGAAAATGTCGACCATGCGCTGCGCCGCTTCCCTCTCTGCGGGCACGGCGACATAGACGGCCTTGAATTCTTCGACCGCGAAGCTCAGACCGACCAATTCGGCGTCGATGGCGTTGGTCGATGTCGTTTCTGTATCAAAACTCAAGATTTTTTTTGTCAAGAAATAATCACGTATTTTTCGTGCTTCTTCTTCTGATTCAATAAGTTGGTAATCGTGGGGGGTCTCTTTGAGGCCCAAAATACTCGCATTTTTTGGCTCGCCTTGGCTCTCGGCCGCAAATTCGCCAAACAAATCGAGCTGCAAATCGTCGTTTTTCGGCGTATTTTTAACTTTTTTAATAATTTTGTCGGTCAGGGCTCTGAACTCGAGTTCCTGGAAGATTTTCTCGAGTCGCTCCTCGTCGGGCGAGGTCATCTTCATTTTTTCCAAATCGAGCGCTATGGGCACGTCGGTCCTTATGGTCGCCAGGAACAGGCTCATGCGTATGTCGTCGACGGCACCTTCAACTTTCTCTCTCAACTTGCCTTTGATTTCGTCGGTATGTGCGAGCATGTTGTCGATACTCCCAAACTGTGTGATGAGTTTCGCGGCAGTCTTCTCGCCAACTCCCGGACATCCGGGGAAGTTGTCGGCCGAGTCGCCCATAAGCGCCAGCAGGTCGATGACCTGTGCGGTGGTCGCTATACCATACTTCTCTGTCACCTCGCTTTCGCCCAGCGTGTCGTAACCGCCACCATGACGGGGTCGGTAGATATAGACATTGCCCCCCACGAGCTGTCCGTAGTCCTTGTCGGGGGTGAGCATGTAGGTCTCGATGCCCTCGTGTCCGGCAGCGGTGGCAAGGGTGCCTATCACATCGTCGGCCTCGAAGCCGTCGGCCTGGAGCACGGGTATATGGTAAGCCTCGAGGATGTCCTTGATGATGGGCACGCTCGCCCGGATGTCCTCGGGCGTCTCCTCGCGCTGTGCCTTGTAGGCGGGAAAAGCCTCGTGACGGAAGGTCTTGCCGTGGTCGAAAGCCACAGCCATGTATGTGGGCTGCTCCTTGGTTATCACCTCGTTGAGGGTATTGACAAACCCCATTATAGCCGATGTATTGAGTCCCTTGGAGTTGATGCGTGGATTTTTGAGGAATGCGTAGTACGACCTATATATAAGTGCATAGGCGTCCAATAGAAAGAGTCTGTCCATAGTTCTAATTGCTTTAGGTGTGTAAAATTACGAAAATAAATTAGATAATGACAGAAAATATCTGTAATTTTGCAACAAAATACTCATAGTCATGGATTATCAAACAGTTATCAAGGCGCCGATATCTGCAGAATTGGCCGATTTCATCGAGATGTTCAACCGCTCGCTCGACCACGAGGATGGCATGCTGGCGCAAGCCCTGAACCACATACGCCAGCGCGGCGGCAAGCGTATGCGACCCATTCTCATCCTGCTGATAGCCAAAAGTTTCGGAGCCGTAACCGAGGTAACCCAGCATGCAGCCATAGGACTGGAGTTGCTGCACACAGCGTCGCTGGTGCACGACGATGTGGTCGATGAAAGCGCCGAAAGACGCGGCCAGGCCTCTGTCAACGCCATCTATGACAACAAGGTGAGTGTGCTTGTGGGCGACTACATTCTCTCTACCGCTCTGCTCCATGTCTCTTACACTCATCGTGAGCGCATTATCCGTTATTTGGCGCAGTTGGGGCGTACACTCTCAGACGGTGAAATTCTGCAGCTTTCCAACATATCCAACCGTGACATCTCGGAGGACGTCTACTATAATATAATAAAAGGTAAGACCGCTGCGCTCTTCGAGGCGTGTGCCTCCATTGGTGCGCTGGCGTCGGGAGCTACCGACGAGGAGATTGAGGCTGCTGCCCGCTTCGGCCAGAACCTCGGCATCGTCTTCCAGATACGCGACGACATCTTCGACTATTACGACAGCGCCGACATAGGCAAACCCACCGGCAACGACATGGCTGAAGGCAAGCTCACGCTGCCCGCCATCTACGCTGTGAATCACGCTGCGCCCGCTGAAATCAGAGAGCTGGCTTACAAGGTGAAAGACCGCAGCATCAGCACCGATGAAATCGGCAAACTTGTGGCCTATACCAAGGCCAACGGCGGTATAGAATATGCCGAGCGCCGCATGTGGGAGTTTCACGATGAAGCCTGCCACTTCATCGATACCCATATCCATCAGGACGATATACGCCAGGCACTTAGAGCTTATCTCGACTACGTCATCAAGCGCAACAAATAATCCCTAATTCATCGCGATTTTCCCATCGTCAGTGCATCATATAGCCATCCACGGGCAATATGATGCACTGATTGTTTTCGGCCGTATTGCGAGGCGTGAAACCGAGGATGCGGGGCGTGATAAAAGTAATGCAAACCATGAAAACACTGTTTCGCACCATGCACTCAGCGTTTCGCACCATGAAATTAACGCCAACGTGACCTCCGCCGAGTTGTCGGGATAGTCGAAATGACTCTGGATGAACGGGAAACGCGCGCGGAGGCGGATACGAAAAGGGCGATGCAGACTGCGCGGTCTGCATCGCCCTTAGGCGTTATGCCATCCCTCGTGGGGAAGGCTGTGGGGTTAGAAGTATTTTACCTCTTTGCCCTCGATTGTGCTGATAAGCATGTTGGTAAGACGGCTGGTGCCCAAGCGGAACCACTTGTTGGTGAGCCACTTCTCGCCCAGCACCTCCTTGACGATGGTGTAGTAGGTCACAGCGTCCATCACGGTATTGATACCGCCTGCGGGCTTCAAGCCAATCTGGATGCCGGTCTCGTCGTAGTACTCCTTGATGGCCTGGCACATCACGTAGACAGCCTCGGGAGTGGCAGAAACCTTCTCCTTGCCGGTAGAAGTCTTGATATAGTCGGCACCGGCATACATGGCGATGATAGAGGCACGCTTCACGTCGGCCATCGATGGTAGGTCGCCTGTCTCGAGGATTACCTTGAGTGGCACTTCACCACAAATATCCTTGATTTCGCTGATTTCATCGGCCACAGTCTCATAGTCGCCCGACAGATACTTGCCCACCGACTGCACGATGTCAATCTCGGTGGCGCCATCCTTGACTGCGAGCGCAGTCTCGGCAATCTTGACCTCGATGAAGGTCTGAGAAGAGGGGAAAGAGGCACACACGTTGGTTATCTCTACACCGTCTACCTCCAGGCTCTCGCTCACCAGTTTGGCGAAGCAGGGATAGGTGCATACGGCAGCCACGTGGGGCAGTTCCTTGTAGTCCTTGGAAAAGTTGTTAACACGCTCTACCATAGCCAGAATTTCCTCTTCGGTGTCGGTGGTACGGAGCGAGGTAAGCTCGATGCTGCCCAGAAGGAAGCGGTGAACCTCGTCGGTATTGTTCTCAGCTGCTTTTTCTACGATTTTCTTTACTTCTTCGGCAACTTCAGCATCGGTGATGTTGAGGTTGTACTTGTTCAGCGCCTGCTGATACTTGTCAACGTTCTTAATGTCTGTCATATTGTTTGGGTTATTAATGATTGTCCTAAAGTTACAGTTTGCTGTTGTTGATATGGCGCGTGGCGTCGCGGCGGGTCTTCTTTTCAAAGCTCTTTTCGAGCTCGGCGGTGAGGTCTATGCCCGTCTGGTTGGCGAGGCAGATGAGCACCCACAGCACATCGGCCATCTCTTCACCCAGGTTGGGCTTTTCGCCCGCCTTGAAGCTCTGGTCGCCATAGGTGCGCGCCATGACGCGTGCCAGTTCGCCCACCTCTTCGGTGAGGCAAGCCATATTGGTGAGCTCAGAGAAGTAGCGCACTCCATACTGCCTTATCCATTCGTCTACTCGTTGTTGTGCTTCTTGTATAGTCATAATCAGTGGGTTAGGAGGTATGCTGCGATTATGCCCAAGAGCGTCAGGGCCATGATGAGGTAGACCACGGCGCTTCGGCGCTTGTCCTTCCAGTTGCGCAGGGCGGTGATGATGTAGTAGATGGTACACATGATGCCGCCTATGATGAGCCATGTGGCGCTCTTCATCAAGATTCCGCCCACCACGATGGCGAGCATGCCCAGGATGTTGATGAGCCAGATGGCAGTTTCCTTGATTTCGTTCATATCTTTCACTTAGTTGAAGGCAATAGTGGTTCAGACGGTTACGCCGTCTATCATAACCCGCATGGCAAGCATCACGGTCAAGAAGGCGAAGATGAAGGTAATCACCGCATAGTAGGCGAGCATGCCCTTGTGCCACACGCCCGTAGTGATGCCGGTGCGGAGAATCTGGATGAGCGTCTGGAGCAATATGCCGAACATGATGGCAGCGCCCACCCACGCCACGGCTGCTGCCGAGAGGTGGAGCAGGCGCTCCAGAGTCTTGCTGAGCAGTATGATGGCAAGCGCCACAATTTTTGCGATAGTCTTGATATTCATGTTGTTCATTGCTATAGTTTACTCTTTGTTCTTGGTGTCCATACAGATGGTCACAGGGCCGTCGTTGACCAGTTCTACCTTCATGTCGGCGCCAAACTCGCCCGTGCCTACCTGCTTGCCGAGCGCCTCGCTCATTCGGGTGCAGAAGTAGTTGTACAGGGGCACCGATACGTCGTGCGTAGCGGCTCGGAACCATGCCGGGCGGTTGCCCTTCTTGTAACTCGCGAAGAGCGTGAACTGTGATACTACGAGTATCTCGCCCTGTACCGAGAGGATATCACGGTTCATGACTCCCTGTTCGTCCTCAAAGACGCGCAGACCTATAACCTTGTGTACCAGCCAGTCGGCATCCTCGTGCGTGTCGGCGCCTTCTATGCCTACAAGGATAAGGTAGCCTTTGCCGATGGATGATTTGACCTCGCTGTCTATGGTGACCGATGCGCGCGAAACGCGCTGTATGACAATTCTCATAGTGACTATCGTTGTGCTATAATCTGCAAATATACTAAATTTGCCATAATTTAACCCATCATTTGTTTTATTTTTACTCGCGAGGGTCGAAATATCGTCTGCAACAGCCATTCTGAGCCCTCTGAGAGCCTCTGTAGCGGCGTTTTGGGCTGCCATGGGTGTGGAGATACCCTCCAGCCTCGCAGAGGGGCTCTCCAGCTTCGCAGAGGTACCCTCCAGCTTTGTAAAGGTACCCTCCATGATTGTAGACGCGAACTGCATGGTTTCAGATCTAAACTGCATGGTTGGCGATGTAATCGCTATGATTGCTGTGAAGGTCGGAAAGGTGGTCGTGGTGGGCTGTTGTTATATGTAATACAGTACCGCTGATGCTGTCACTGACGGCGGGACATAAAAAGACTATCAGCGCAGCGGCGGAGGCTACTGCGCTGATAGTCAATGGGTTAACGAGAGGAGTGGGAGAGAGCTACTCGCTCGCGGGGTGGAAATGGTCGTAAATCACCTTGGCCTTGGCGTTACCCACTGAGGCAGAGAGGGTTGGGAGCGAAGCCTCGCGGATGGCCTTGACCGTCTTGAACTGTTTCAGGAGCGCCTCGCGCGTCTTGGGGCCTATGCCTCGGATGTCGTCGAGCTGAGAGTGGAGCGCGTGCTTGGACCGCTTGTCGCGGTGGAAGGTGATGGCGTAGCGGTGAACCTCGTCCTGGATGCGCGTGAGGGCATGGAAAAGCTCGCTCTTGACATCGAGCGCCACCGTGCAAATGGGGTCGCCGAAGAGCAGTTCATTGGTGCGGTGGCGGTCGTCCTTGGCGAGTCCAGCCACGGCAATATTGAGTCCCATCTCGCCATTGACGACAGCCGATACGACATCCATCTGGCCCTTGCCGCCATCGGTGATAATCAGGTCGGGCAACGGCTGATGCTCGTCGGTCATGCGCTGATAGCGGCGGCGCACTACCTCCTGCATAGACGCATAATCGTCGGGTCCGACGACGGTCTTGATGTTGTATTTGCGGTATTCCTTCTTGGCAGGGCTCATGCCCTTGAACACCACGCAACCCGCCACGGCGTCGGAGCCAGAGATATTGGAGTTGTCGAAACACTCGATGTGGTAGGGGAGCTTGGGCAGCTTCAGCTTGGCCTGCAGCTCCTTCATCAGGCGCGTCTGCTTCTGCTCAGGGTTGAGCTTTTCTGCCTGTTTGAGCCTGTCAAACTTGTACTGACGGCTGTTCATTTCCGACAACTCGAGCAGATGGCGCTTGTCGCCCCGTTGCGGCACCGTGAAGGTGACGTTGCTGAGCTGCCACGACAGTTCGAACGGCACTATCACTTCGCGCGCCGTGCTCTGAAAACGCTCGCGAATCTCGGGAATGGCGTCAATGAGCAGTTCTTCGCACGTTTCATCGAGCTTACGCTTATATTCAAAGGTGAAACTCTGGTTGATGGTGCCGTTTTTCACGTGAATATAGTTGATATATGCATTCCGCGACGCCTCGTCGTCAATAATGCTGAAAACATCGACATCGGTAATGGTATGGCTCACCACCTCGCTGCGGCTCACGAAGCCCTGGAGCAGCATATAGCGCTGCTTGACCTGCTCGGCCTCCTCGAACTTGAGCGCTGCAGACAGCTCCTGCATCTGCTGAAACAGCAACTCGCTCAACTCGCGCGTATTGCCCTTGAGAATTTCGCGTGCCTGGCGGATACATTCCATATAATCATCGTAGCTCTGACGACCACAACACGGCGCACCACAATTATGAATGTGGTATTCGAGGCAAGGCTTGTACTTACCGGCAGCGATGGCTTCGGCTGAAATAGGGAAATGGCACTTGCGCGGCTTGTAAATTTTGCCGATTAGGTCGAGAATGTTGTACATGCTACTGATGTGGCTGTAGGGCCCAAAGTATTGTCCGCCCTTGCGATTAATGGTACGCGTCTTGAAGATTCGGGGCAGATACTCCTTGGTGATACAGATGCTGGGGTAGGTCTTGCCGTCTTTGAGCAGCACATTATAGCGCGGGTTGTAACGCTTGATAAGGCTGTTTTCGAGCAGTAGCGCGTCTTCTTCGGTGTTGACCACGGTGTAGGTGATGTCGCAGATTTTGGACACCAGCACCTTGGTCTTGAACCTATCGACCTCGGTATGGAAGTAAGACGAAACACGGCTCTTCAGCCTCTTGGCTTTTCCCACGTAAATGATGGTGTGGTCCTTGTCATAGAACTGATAACTGCCCGGTTTCTCCGGCATATTGAGGACAATGTTTTTGAGTCTTGCCAATAGTTCCTCTTTCTCTTTCTTCATGCTTAAACCTATTGGAAACAAATGAAATAGCCGCTTAAAGTTTCACGTGAAACTTTAAGCGGCCTTTAATCTTTACCGTCATTGTTTCATGCCCGCCAGCGATGGTTCCGACAGTTGTCAGGATGGTGGAGTGGGGCACGGGAATGACGCAAAGCCTAAAGGCCGCTCTCGCTAAAATATTAAACCTGTATGAGAGATGTCACTTCGATATCGTCGTCGAAAGCATCCCGGCCATTGAGGCCCTCATTGACAAGTTCGATGATGAAGTTGCAGTACACCTTTTTGGGGTTGAACTTCTTGACCAGGTCACAGGCAGCCTTCATGGTTCCGCCGGTAGCGAGCAGGTCGTCGTGGAGCAACACCACATCGTTCTCGTTGATGGCGTCCTTGTGGATTTCGATGGTGTCGATGCCATACTCCTTGGCGTAGCTCTCCTGTACGGTCTCGCAGGGTAGCTTGCCAGGCTTGCGGCAGAGCACGATACCTGCGTTGAGCTGGAGTGCCACTGCCGACGACATCACAAAGCCTCGGCTCTCGATACCCACAATCTTGGTAATGCCCTTGTCCTTGTAGAGGTCTACCATCTCATTGGTAATAATCCTAAGACATTCGGCGCTCTTGAAGAGCGTGGTTACATCTCTGAAATTTACGCCCTTGATTGGCCAGTCGGGAATGCAGCGTAAATTCTTCATTAATACTTCGTTGTTCATTGCAATTATAATATTTATAGATTTATCCTTGTTTCACGTGAAACTATCTTCCCATAAGTACCAGCAGCACATTGATGTCGCTGGGTGACACTCCAGGGATGCGGCTTGCCTGTGCCAGGGTCTCGGGGTTAATCTTCTCGAGCTTCTGGCGACCCTCGGTCGAGATTTCGTGGAGCTCGCTGTACTTGAAGCGACCCCTAATCTTGATATTCTCCAGTCTGTGCATCTTGTCGGCAATGATGCGTTCGCGCTCGATGTAACCCTTATACTTGATTTTGATTTCTGCCGCCTCGCTGGTTTCCTCCTTGCGGTTGGGCAGACCCTCTATCAGTGCGCGGAGCTGGGGCACGGCGTCGGCCATCTGCCGGATGCTCACCTGGGGACGGCTGACGAGGTCGGCGACCTTGCATCCCATGCGGAGTGGGGTAGTGCCGATGCTCTCGAGCCACGGGTTGATGTCGGCGGGCTTGACGCTGGTGCTGGCGCAGAAGTCGATGATGCGCTCTATGCCTTCGCGCTTCTGCAACCACCAGTCGTAGCGCTCTCGCGATGCCACTCCGAGATGGTAGGCACGCTCAGTGAGTCGGGCGTCGGCATCATCCTGCCGCAGAAGTATACGGTATTCTGCGCGTGAGGTAAACATGCGGTAAGGCTCGTCGACCCCCTTGGTGGTGAGGTCGTCGATGAGCACACCTATATAACTCTCGTCGCGCGCCATGACAAACGGCTGGCCTCCGCCACACTTGATGGCAGCGTTGATGCCCGCCACGAGACCCTGGCCTGCAGCCTCTTCGTAGCCCGTGGTACCGTTGACCTGTCCGGCGAGGAAGAGTCCGCTGACGACCTTGGACTCCAGCGAGTGGTCGAGCTGGGTGGGGTCGAAGTAGTCGTACTCGATGGCGTAGCCCGGGCGATAGAAGCGCGCGTCGCGCAGTGCGGGGATGGCGTGGAGTGCCTGCAGCTGTATGTCGATAGGCATGCTCGACGAGAAGCCATTGAGATACATCTCATTGGTATTCTCCCCTTCAGGCTCGAGAAACAGCGGGTGCTGCTCCTTGCCGGGAAAGGTGACGAGTTTGGTCTCTATCGACGGGCAGTAACGCGGTCCGGTGCTCTGTATCTGCCCGTTGAAGAGCGGCGAGTCTGCCAGTCCGCTGCGGAGTATGTCGTGAGATTGCTTGTTGGTATAACAGGTCCAACAAGGCAGTTGCTGCAGTGTGCGGAGAGGAGCCATATAACTGAACTGATGAAATCCCTGTTCGCCGGGTTGCTCCTCTGTGTCTTCGAAGTGTACGCTTCGTCGGTCGATGCGTACGGGTGTGCCCGTCTTCATACGTCCTACGCGTATGCCGTGGCTGGCTATGCTCTCGCTGAAGTTCAGGACAGCCGGCTCGGCGCATCTGCCGCCCGGCACCTTATGCTTGCCGATGTGCATGAGTCCGTTGAGGAATGTGCCTGCCGTCACCACCACCGCGCGGGCATGGAATGTTACTCCCCAGATGGTGGTAACTCCCACAGCCACACCGTCTTTGACGATGAGTGTGTCTGCCTGGTCCTGCCAGATATCCAGATTGTCGGTGTGGTCAAGTATTTCGCGCCATTTCCAGATGAACTTTCCCCTGTCGCATTGCGCCCTTGGCGACCATACGGCTGGGCCTTTACCCTGATTGAGCATTCTGAACTGTATGGCAGTGGCGTCGGTGACGATTCCGGTCTGACCGCCGAGAGCATCAATCTCCCTGACTATCTGTCCTTTAGCTATGCCACCGATGGCCGGGTTACAGCTCATCTGTCCAATCTTGTTCATGTCCATAGTAATCAGGCACGTCCGAGCGCCCATCCGGGCAGCTGCGGCAGCGGCTTCGCAGCCTGCGTGTCCGCCTCCGATTACTATCACATCATAATCAAATTTCATTATGTTGTAATATTTTCCGCAAAAGTAAGAAATTAAATCCAATTTTTTGATGGTTTTGCTTTGAATTATAATAAAAATATAGTATTTTTGCATCCGCTGAGCCTCTATCATACCTTATAATAATGTGCGAGCAGTCATTTTAGGGTCTATGGTAGTGGCTCCCGGTAGTATTGTCATGATATAACATTACTAACAATTAAATAATTAAATTACAATCATTTATGTGGTTAATCAATTCATCTATTGGTAGAAAGGTAGTGATGTCTGTAACCGGCATTGCGCTTATCCTTTTTCTGACGTTCCATTGCTGTATGAACGTTGTAGCCCTATTTTCGGGTAAAGCCTACGACATGATTTGTGAGTTGCTTGGTGCTAACTGGTATGCCCTCGTGGCTACTCTTGGTCTGGCTGCTCTCGCAGTGTGTCACATCGTGTACGCGTTTATCCTCACCGCACAGAACCGTTGTGCGCGTGGCGCTTCACGCTACGAGGTAACCGTCAAGCCCGAGAAGGTAGAGTGGGCTTCGCAGAACATGCTCGTGCTGGGTATCATCATCCTGCTGGGTCTGCTGCTCCACCTCTTCAACTTCTGGTACAACATGATGTTTGCCGAGCTTACCGGTATGGCTGTTGGCCATCTGCCCCACGAAGGCTTCGCCTTCATCCAGGACACCTTCAAGAATCCTGTTTATGTAGTGCTGTATCTCGTGTGGCTTGCCGCTCTGTGGTTCCACCTCGCTCACGGTTTCTGGAGTTCTATGCAGACCCTCGGCGTAAGTGGCAAGGTATGGTTCAAGCGTTGGCAGTGCATCAGCGTGGTTTACACCAGTCTGCTCATGCTCGCCTTTGTAGTAGTGGTTCTGGCTTTTGCCTTCAATTGTGCCCCCAGCCTCTGCTGAATCGCCTAAGTAATTAATTCATGTAACAATCGAAAAAGTAATAGTAATTATGGCTAAGACTTTAAATTCAAGAATACCCGAGGGTCCAGTAGCTGAGAAATGGACCAATTACAAGGCTCATCAGCGCCTGGTTAACCCCAAGAACAAACTCAAGCTCGATGTCATCGTCGTAGGTACAGGTCTGGCTGGTGCCAGTGCTGCCGCCTCACTCGGCGAGATGGGATTCAACGTGCTCAACTTCTGCATCCAGGACTCTCCCCGTCGTGCTCACTCTATCGCCGCCCAGGGTGGTATCAATGCCGCCAAGAACTATCAGAACGACGGCGACTCAGTATATCGTCTTTTCTATGACACCGTAAAGGGTGGTGACTATCGTGCCCGCGAGGCCAACGTATACCGTCTGGCTGAGGTGTCTAACAATATCATCGACCAGTGTGTAGCCCAGGGTGTGCCTTTCGCCCGCGAGTATGGTGGTATGCTGGCCAACCGCTCTTTTGGTGGTGCCCAGGTATCACGTACCTTCTATGCCAAGGGTCAGACCGGCCAGCAGCTGCTGCTCGGTGCCTACTCTTCTCTGAGCCGCATGGTTCAGGCTGGCAAGGTGAAGCTCTACACCCGCTACGAGATGGAGGATGTGGTAATCGTTGACGGCCACGCCCGTGGTATCATCGCCAAGAACCTGGTGAGCGGCGAGCTCGAGCGCTTCTCTGCCAATGCTGTGGTTATCGCCACCGGTGGTTATGGCAACACCTACTTCCTCTCTACCAATGCTATGGGTTGCAACTGTACCGCTGCCGTTCAGTGCTACCGCAAGGGCGCTTACTTTGCTAACCCCTGCTACGTACAGATTCACCCCACCTGTATCCCTGTTCACGGTGACAAGCAGAGCAAGCTGACCCTGATGTCTGAGTCGCTGCGTAACGACGGCCGTATCTGGGTTCCCAAGAAACTTGAGGACGCCAAGCGTCTGCAGGCTGGTGAAATCCAGGGTTCTGACATCCCCGAGGAAGACCGCGACTACTATCTGGAGCGCCGCTATCCCGCCTTCGGTAACCTCGTTCCCCGCGACGTGGCTTCACGTGCTGCCAAGGAGCGTTGTGACAAGGGCTACGGTGTCAACAATACCGGTCTGGCCGTATTCCTCGACTTCTCTGAGTCTATCAACCGTCTCGGTATCGACGAGATTCTCCAGCGTTATGGCAACCTCTTCGACATGTATGAGGAGATTACCGACGTCAACCCCGGCAAGCTGGCCCGCGAGATTGACGGCGTGAAGTACTACAACCCCATGATGATCTTCCCCGCCATCCACTACACTATGGGTGGTATCTGGGTAGACTATGAGCTTCAGACCACCGTTCCCGGTCTGTTTGCTATCGGTGAGTGTAACTTCTCTGACCACGGTGCCAACCGTCTGGGTGCTTCAGCCCTCATGCAGGGTCTCGCCGATGGTTACTTCGTGCTGCCCTACACCATCCAGAACTATCTGGCTGACCAGAGCCTCTGGCCCCGCCTCTCTGTCGATATGCCTGAGTTTGACGCGGCTGAGAAGGGCGTTCAGGCTGAGATTGACCGCCTGATGAACATCCACGGCAAGCGCTCTGTAGACTCTATCCACAAGGAGCTGGGCCACATCATGTGGGAGCATGTGGGCATGGGTCGTACCAAGGAAGGTCTGGAGAAGGGTCTCGAGCAGCTCAAGGCACTCCGCGACGAGTTCAACAGCAACCTCTTCATCCCCGGCACCAAGGAAGGTCTCAATGTCGAGCTCGACAAGGCCATCCACCTGCGCGACTTCATCCTCATGGGCGAGCTTATCGCTTACGACGCCCTGCACCGCGAGGAGAGCTGCGGCGGTCACTTCCGTGAGGAGTACCAGACTGAGGAAGGTGAGGCCAAGCGCGACGACGAAAACTTCTTCTATGTAGGCTGCTGGGAATACCAGGGCGACGACACCAAGGCTCCTGAACTCATCAAGGAACCGCTGGAGTATGAGGCAATTAAGGTTCAAACACGTAACTATAAGAATTAATAATCATGGCTAAGAATATATCATTCACACTTAAGTATTGGAAACAGAACGGCCCCAAAGACAAGGGTCATTTCGATACACACGAGATGAAGAACATCCCCGATGATACTTCATTCCTCGAGATGCTCGATATCCTCAACGAGGAACTCATCGAGGCTGGTGAGGAGCCTTTCGTCTTCGACCACGACTGTCGCGAGGGTATCTGCGGTATGTGCTCATTATATATTAATGGTGTGCCCCACGGCAAGACCGAGCGCGGCGCCACCACCTGTCAGCTCTACATGCGCCGCTTCAACGATGGCGACGTGATTACTGTAGAGCCCTGGCGTTCGGCTGGCTTCCCCGTTATCAAGGACTGCATGGTAGACCGCGGTGCTTTTGACAAGATTATCCAGGCTGGTGGCTACACCTCTATCCGTACTGGTCAGGCTCAGGACGCCAATGCCATCCTCATCCCCAAGGAGAATGCCGACGAGGCTATGGACTGCGCTACATGTATCGGTTGTGGTGCCTGTGTAGCCGCTTGTAAGAACGGTTCAGCCATGCTCTTCGTAAGCTCTAAGGTTAGTCAGCTGGCTCTTCTGCCCCAGGGCCGTCCCGAGGCAGCCAAGCGCGCCAAGGCTATGATTGCCAAGATGGACGAGCTGGGCTTTGGTAACTGTACCAACACCCGTGCTTGCGAGGCTGTATGCCCCAAGAACGAGTCTATCGCCAACATCGCTCGCCTCAACCGCGAGTTTATCTGCGCCAAGCTCAGCGACTAACACGTCGTCACAGCATACTGCTAAAGAGCCCTGCAAGCACCCTCACCGGGTAGCCTTGCAGGGCTCTTTTCTTAGTCTGTCGTCATCGCGGGCTCCGCTGTAGCTCTCCCTCGCCACCGCCTTATGACTTGCTTTCTACATAAGGTCCCCCGTGATTTATAACTGCCACTGTTTTAGTGGTTATAAATCTCTCTCTTCATACGGATACACTTTTATGAGGGAATGTCTGCTGCAAGTGTACATTTTTATGGGGAATAATCAAGCCCGCAGCACACTTTTATGAGGCAATGTGGGCTCCTGGCCCCCTTAGCGTCCTCGCCGTAGGCAGGGGCATATCCTTTCATAGCCTGTCCTGAGTCTCCCTCTGCGCCCTTATTCTCCGCAAAAACGGGGCGAATATGCGGAGAATAGCACAGCTAATTTCCTATCCGCCCGTGCCGGTCGCGGGAAATGGGGAGACCGACCTTTACGTTTCCCGGAGCCGTCATTAGCGAGCTGGGAGCCGTCATTAGAAACGTGGAGACCGGTCTTTTCATTTTCCGTGGTTCCTGCCTTGGCAGCGCTTGCCATTTTTGCATCCCTCTTGGGGGCTTGGGGCCATTTATCTTTTTGTTTTTCTTTGAAGTTGGGCGTTAGTTGGTTGGTCGGAGCCGCCTCAAGGTCTGCTTTTAGCGTTATTTAACTATCGTTGCGTGCAGTTTTAACATTTATATTGCTTTTTTGTAACATTACCGCTGTAATTTTGCAAATGAAGTCTAAAATATTTGAAGTAACGACCATCGCCTTGCCCATCGCAGTATGCTCGTGGCTTGTGGCGCGTATCATCTTCTTACCCCATCAACCAACTCAGGCCCTGCGGACAGTTACCGTTCCATCGCCTATTAACCATATCGCACTAATGTGTATATACCGCAAAACTCTAACAAGTATCTGAAACTATAAACTATTAAATACTTATTTTTATGACAAAACATTTACGATTATTAATGCTGGCTCTCCTTGCCATAATCTGTGCGGGGGGGGTAAATGCAGCTGTAGGTGATACCTACAAGTTAGTAACATCCGTTGACGAGCTTAAGGCTGGGGATGTGATAGTGATAGGATGTGAACAGTATGCTAAAGCTATGGGTGCTCAAAATACAAACAATCGAGCTGCAGTTGACATTACTATTACTAATGGCGTCTTCTCTTTTGTAGATGGTATTGAAGAACTTACTTTGAAGAAAGTAAATGAGAAATGGCAACTTGTTACTTCTGATGGAAAATATCTTTATCAACCTGACAACAACAAGCTACAGTCAACTGATGATGCTTCTAACACAAATACCCAAGCCTCTATCTCGTTTACGTCTGTTGGAAATTCTACAATTTGTTTTGGTAAATTTACTTCGTTCATCAAACTGAATATAAACCCATACTGTTTCTCTTGTTATGCTTCCTCTACTAGTAAAACATATATTGTACAAATCTACAAGAAACAAGATTCTGGTAAGACAGCTACTACTATTGCTTTTGCTGAAGGGATAGAGAACGCTACAGTTACCGTGAAAAACGGTGAGACTTTTGAGGGCTATAAAGCTACATGTACTACCGAGGGGGCTAAAGGCGCCATCCAATATAGTAGCAGCAATACAGATGTGGCTACCGTAGATGAAGCCACTGGTGCTGTAACCATGGGTAGCAAATATGGGAAGACAGTTATCACTGCTCAGTTTATCGGAACAGACGGTTATGCCAACTCTAACAAGATTAGCTATACTATAGAATATAAGGGTGACTATGCTTTCTATGAATCGTTTGATAAGTGTGACGGAAATGGTGGATGGTCAGGTAATGCTGCTGCAGGTCTATGGGACGAAAATAAATTAGATAATGCTTGGACTAAAACTGGAACTGTTCTCTTGGGCGCTGGTTGTATAAGAGTTGGAAAAGCAGCTGCAAGTGTTACTACTCCATCAATAGCAATAAGTGGTAGTGCTGTATTAACATTCAAGGCAGGTTTGTGGGATACTAAAAAAGAATCTACACCTGTTATCGTTACTATTTCTGATGGAACTTTGACTTATAGGAATAATACAGCTAAAACTATCTCTTTAAATCCTGGTAAAGGGCAATGGGAAGAATTTGAAATTGTTATCTCAGGTACAAAGTCTTTTACATTAACATTCAAGAATAATGAGAATAAAGAAAATAACCGTTTCTTCCTCGATGAGGTGATGGTTAAGGAGATAGCTGCTGTTGATGTTACACTTGACGAGGATAAGGATAATGTTGTAGAGGCTTCTAACAATGCTAATGTAACCTTGAAGCGTACACTCTATGCAGATGGAGGATGGAATACCCTTTGCCTGCCGTTCTCTCTTACCGATGAACAGACCAAGGCTGCGTTTGGCAATGATGTAGAGCTGCGCACATTGGCATCATTTGATGGTAAGACTTTGACCTTTGCCGAAGCTGCAGGTATAACAGCAGGCGTGCCTTGTCTGATAAAGGTTAGCAAAGTAGCCGAGAATAATACCTATACTTTCACTGGCGTATCAGTTAAGGCTATTAAAGCTGATAACGATAAATATGATATGGATGAAACGCATACATTTCTAGGCATTTATGCCCCTATGGATGTAGCAACGAAGTTTGAGAAAGAAGGAAATGCGCTTTTCCTTGGCGCGGCCAACAAGTTCTACAAGGCTAAGGCTGGTACTACGATGAAGGCTTTCCGTGCTTTCTTCCTTGTCCCTGCAAGCACCGATACCCAGGCACTTAGGGCTGTTATTGACGGAACCACTACGGGTATAGACGACCTGAACATAGACACCGTCAAGGCCGATGGCCGCGTGTATAACCTGAATGGGCAGTGCGTAGGCTATAGCCTCGAAGGTCTCAAGGCTGGTATATATATCCAGAATGGTAAGAAAGTAATTAAGAAATAACATAATCTAAAAGATATTACGACTATGAACAAGAAATCATATATCACCCCCCAGACTGAGCAAATAATAATAGCAAATGATGCCATCCTGGCTGGTTCTCTCTCTGGTAATGGTATGTCGGGTACTTATGGTGATGAATCCGAAGCAGACCAGGGCGTTGCCCGTGCTCCCCGTTTCAACTTGTGGGAAGACATTGACGAGACCAACGGGTACGTGGAAAAGTAAATATAAGGTAACGTGAGCTACCCTTAGTGGGTGGCCCGATATATGGCAGACGCGCTGTAAGGTGTGGGAGTGGTTCCTGGCCTTGCAGCGCGTTTTTTATAGGAAACAGCCCTAACCGTTCCGATGGGGGAGTGCTGTTTTAGTTTTGGGGCGATAGCTCCCACGGGGCTGTATCTCCATAAAAATATGGAAATTGCTTGTTTTATTGCTAAATAAAAATTAACTTTGCGACCCGTGTGGGCAACGTGCAAGCCTGTGTGGCCAGCGCGTGCTGGTTGCGGAGGCATCCCCGTCACATCCGAAGTTCCCGCAAATATTCCCGCAACCATCGTGAGAAATACAAAGACCGACCTCCACGAAGAAAAGTAAAAAGATAAAATGGTGAAAAAGGACTTTGAAAAGTAAAAAAGTAAAAAGGTAGAAAAGTAAAAAGGGTGGCCTGTTTGCTGATGCCGGCTGCCTGCACGCCCGTGGTAGCTATGGGAGAAGAAAAGACCGACCTTTGGCCGTCTCATGACGGCTCCCAGCTCGCTAAAGACGGCTCCCAGAATAGAAACGAGCGGTCTTTCGTAAATTGCGAGGACTTCTATGACCGCGAAAGTAGCTGATTTCTCCTTTGGAGGACTTAGTGGACTTTAGGATGGTTTCTGCCTCTGTGCTTTTTGCCATCTTGCTTTTTGCTTTTTTACTTTTAGGGGGCTTTCAGGCTGTCTTTCGGCCGCGCGGTGATGGTGGCTACGGCCCTACGAATGACTATGATGAAGAACGAAGATACAATACGGTTTGTGCGCGAGCACGCCTCAGACGATGTGCGGGCCTTAGCCCTTATGGGCGACCGCCAGGGCACGGTAGACATGCCCTGGGCGCTTAACCAGATACGCGGCCGGCAGACAGCTATGAAGAAACTGCCCACGCTGGCCATGACGGAGGGTATAGTGTATCCTCCCCACCTGTCTATGGAGCAGTGCTCGAGCGAGCAGACAGCCGCGTGGAAAGCTGCGGTGTGTGCCACGGGCGCCCATGAGTCCATGGCAGACCTCACGGGCGGTTTCGGCATAGACTTCATGGCCATCTCTAAGGGTTATACCCATGCCACCTACGTAGAGGCCAACAGCGAGCTGTGCGACACCGTGCGCCACAACCTGGGCGTGCTGCACCGCAGCGCTAACGTGGTGTGTGCCGATGCCACCAACTATCTGCACACCATGGGCCACGTGTCGCTGATATACATAGACCCAGCCCGGCGCAGCCAGAGTGGTGCGCGCACCTATGCCATAGCCGATTGCAGTCCCGACGTGACGGCACTGTGCGACGAGCTACTGGCCAAGGCCGATAGGGTGCTCATCAAGCTGTCGCCCATGCTCGACTGGCACGAGGCCGTGCGCCAGCTCCGTGGCGTGCGCGAGGTACACATCGTGTCGGTCGACAATGAGTGCAAGGAGCTGTTGCTCCTGCTGTCGGGCCAGTCGAGTGCTGAGGCTGAGGCCCAACCGATGCCCCCAGGCCAGGCGGCCCCCTTGGTGCGATGTGTAGACTTCACGACGCGGAGCGCGGAGCCCCTGGTCGAAACCTTCAGCGCCGCTGAGGCCACTGAGTCCCCCGCTATCCTGACCGGTGCCGTCGCCCCTGGTGCCTACCTCTACGAACCCTCTGCTTCGGTGATGAAGGGCGGATGCTTTGGCCCCCTCTGCCGCCGCTATGGCCTGCGGATGGTGGCCCCCAACTCGCACCTGTTCGTGGGCGACGCCCCCGGCGATTTCCGCTCGGGCCGCTGTTTCCGCGTCGTGGCCGTCAGCACCCTCAACCGCAAGCAGCAGCGCCGCGCCCTTGGCGGCATAGAACGTGCCAACGTCTCCGTGCGCAATTTTCCCCTGTCGGCCGACCAGCTCCGCCGTCGCCTCGGCCTGCGCGATGGTGGCCCCGTATATATCTTTGGCACAACCCTTTCGGACGGAGGTCACGTAGTGCTTATCTGTGAAAAAATCCGCTGATTTCTGCCGTTGTCTCCGTTTTATTTGCTATTTTTGCACTCTTAAAGAGTTTTTTGTTAATATGTCAGACATACGTATCAAGCGTGTGGAAACCAAGAAAGACCTCAAAGCCTTTATTGAGTTCCATTACGATTTATATGAAGGCAACGCATACGATGTGCCCAATCTTTATAGCGACGAACTGAACACGTTGAGCCCTGAGCGCAATGCTGCCTTTGACTTCTGCGAGGCCGAATACTATCTGGCCTACCGCGACGGTAAGTTGGCCGGTCGCGTGGCAGCCATTATCAATCACCGCGCCAATGAGAAGTGGAACCGCCGCGATGTACGCTTCGGCTGGATAGACTTCGTAGACGACATCGAGGTGTCCAGGGCGCTGCTCCAGGCCGTAGAGGACTACGGGCGGGCCAAGGGCATGTACAGCGTGGTGGGCCCCTTAGGCTTTACCGACATGGATCCCGAGGGCATGCTTACCTTCGGCTTTGACAAGTTGGGCACCATGCCCACCATCTATAACTACCCCTACTACCCCGAGCACATGGAGCGCCTGGGAGGCTGGAGTAAGGACAACGACTACGTGGAGTACTACCTGGAAGTGCCCGAAACCATACCCGAGAAGTACACCAAGATAGCCCGGATGATAGAGCAGCGCTACAATCTGCACGTGCGCAAACTTACTAAGAAAGACGTGTTCGAGGGAGGCTATGGCCGTAAGCTCTTTGACCTGGTCAACGCCACCTATAAGGACCTCTACGGTTTCTCCGAGCTCACCGACAGGCAGATAGACCAGTACGTCAACATGTACTTCCCTCTGGCCGACCTCAGTCTTATCACCGTCATCGAGGATGGCAATGCCGACAACCGCCTGGCAGGCATGGGCATCACCATCCCTTCGCTCTCGCGCGCCCTGCAGAAGTGCCACCGCGGCCGCTCTGTGGCAGTGAGGCGTCGTCGAGTCCGATGGCACTGGCTGATGCGTCCTTTCCAGACATCTCCTTCACGAGCAGTGTCATGATGGAGCGAAGCTGTTTGCGGGTCACGGGTTTGGTGTAGTCGTTGCCGAGCACGGCGTCGTCGATGAGGTTGTCGCACAGTGCGCGGTTTACGCCGTCCTGCGCCCACACGCTCATCTTGGCTTCCGACTTGCGTGGCAGTATGAACATCTGGTCGCTCGGCAGCTCCGTCTCCAGCAGGCATATATCTTCCTCGCTCTTCATACTTTCGAGCGTTGAGACTTTGAAATCTTCGAAAGAGCCTTCCATACCCATCATTTTCTGGTCTCTGGGTGTGAGGTGTCTCATGTGATAGCTGTGTGAGATGCCGCAATAGATGCAGCTCTTCCAGTAGAGGTGCTCACCGGCTGCGTTTACGCCGATGTATGCCTGGTCGTTGGCTATGTTCTCGTTCATGTCGTGCCATTCCAGTACTTCGGCTGCCGGTCTGGCGCTGAAGGTGTGCGCTTTGTTTCGTTCGCACTTGCCGCAAACCTTGCATGAGTAGTACCATTTGAACGGTTGCTTGCATGTGTTGTACTGGCACACGCGGTCGGCAGCCTCTATCTTGGCTGTGAACACATGCTTGGTGCAGGTGAGAAGTTTGGTGGCTGCCACGCCAGCCTTCTGTGCCTCAAACACATCGCCGCGGTATGTGCGTATGGTGTATGTCGGCTCGGTGGCGTCGAGAGCCAGACAGTCGAGCACAGCCTTGCCTGCGTTCTCGGGGATGAACAATGTGCCCTTGGCGGTGTAGAGCTTTGTGCTCTGTTCCATATAATTGCGTCCCCATTTTGACAGCCGCTCGACGGTGGCCTCGTTGAGGTCTTTTACGTATTTCACGGCATCCACCTTGGGGCTAAGCCACACCTCTTTCAGATTGAATGTGGTGGAGAATGGGGCACCGAGTGTATTTGCGAATTCTGAGATGTTGTAGTTTTCCGCCCCGTTGCTTACGTCGATTATCAACTTGGTCATCAGCAGGGTGTTGTGATTTTTGTATGCATGTCCGCTCGACGAGATGTATTTCTCATGCATGAATTCGTAGAGCTGATCGATCTTGTCGACTACGAGCACATCCAGCGGGTGGTGGTGTGGATACACTTCGTCGGCCTCTTTGCGCGATATGTAGGGCAGGGTGGAGCGGTATTCCTTCTTCAGCACGTCGTAGTCGGAGAAATTGTCATCTTTTTCCTGCGGTCCGGCCTTGCCGCCAGGTATGGTGAATTTCACTTCCATAATGGGGAAGTAAGGGGCGCTTGTGAGCACGCGTGCCGGTATCCCGTTCACCGTGGCCTTGAAGTTTTCGGTCGACAGAACGTTGGAACCGTCTCTCTTTACCCATTCGGTCTGGTAATCTCCGTCCGGGTCTATCACTATCTCAATTGTGGCTATGTAGGGGTATCCAGCCTTCAGTGTGGGGATGCCCTCCTTGTTCTCGCCGAACTCGCCATCCCATGAGATGTCGCGCATTGTGATGACACCGCTCTTGAACAGGTCGCCGTAGGCGGTGTTCACCGCTTTCAGGGCGAGTTTTTCGGCTTTCTCTAAGTCCATTCCTGGAGTAGGGGCGTCTATCGTTATCTCCACCGATTTTATTTTCTTTTTGGCGGTGTCGGCCCACAGCGTGGCGGGCAGCAGAAGCAGAGCCGCTGCAAATGTCAAAAACAGCTGTTTCATATTGTGATTAATTTGATTGTGTTATGTTGAATTGTTATTTATGGTGTTTGGTTACTGTTAGTTTTTGATGGATACTGGTCGCATATGCAAACTTATCCTTAATTCCGCAACACTATTACAAATTAAACTCTTTAAGTACCTGAGCAACAAAAAGTTCTCAGACAAGCCAAGCGGCAGAGCCGAGCGCCCCAGGATTTTGCCATGTCAAAGACTTCACTTATTTTAGTGTTGCAAAAATAAACAAGAGAATCTGACGATAGACATGGCAAACATACAAATTAAATCTGAGAAACTCATTCTTTTTGGAGGAATGTTTTCAAGTAGGAAACTTTTTTAATCGTTTTTTCAAAACTGATAGACACATTGTGGCTGTCTGCTTGCTGTCTCCACTCCATATACTATCGATAACCGAGCCGATGACAAAACCGGCGATGGCTCCCAGCACACTCTGTGTCTGGGCAAATCCGCTAAAGAGTCCTATCCATTTGATAAATCCCATAGTTGTACTTATTTTGCCTGCAATTATATCGGTTTCTCATGTCATATCCAAACAAATCACCCGAAATCGTCCTTTCCCCGTGCCTTTAGGCCCCGTGTCGGCGCCCGTTTATCCTTGTTTTGGCGCCGATTGCGGTCTCGCCGACGCCCCCTGGCTCCGTATTCATTGCTCCGCCGATGGCGCAAGTCGATGGATAATAGTTAAATAATGAAAGAAAAGTCCCTTTTTGTTTGTTATTATGTTCCGAAAACATTATTTTTGCAAAACATAATAATTGTAGTCAGATATAAAGAGCGTAGAGTTATGAAGTTTGTAGACAGAATTGACGAACAGCGACGTCTCCACGACGCCCTCCATGGCGACCATCCATCTGCCCTTGTCGTGGTGTATGGCAGGCGAAGGCTCGGCAAATCCACCCTCATCAAGAAGGTGCTCCGAGATGATGATGTCTATTTTATGGCCGACAACTCCGAGTCCGTTCAGCAGCGCAGGCTGTTGGCCAAGGCTTTGAGTTATCATTTAGCGGGATTTGACAAGGTCGAATATCCTGACTGGGAATCGTTGTTCCAGCAGCTTAACTACCGCACTACTGGGCATTTCACCCTCTGTATTGATGAGTTCCCCTTTTTAGTGAAGGTAGATAGTACCTTGCCGTCTGTCCTTCAGAAGCTCATCGATACCAAGGCTCTGAAATACTCCATACTCCTTTGCGGTTCGTCGCAGCAGATGATGCAAGGGCTGGTACTCGACGCCGCCGAGCCACTCTATGGCCGCGCCGACACCATCATTCAGCTGACACCCATCAAAATTCGGTTCTTGCAGGAAATCCTGCAGAGCGACGCCGTGGCCACCATCGAGGAATATGCCGTATGGGGAGGTGTTCCCCGTTATTGGGAGCTTCGCGAACGCGAACCTTCGCTGATAGAGGCGGTGCGTTATCATATCCTTGACGTCAACGGCACACTCTATGAGGAACCTTCCCGCCTCTTTATGGATGACCTCACCCAGACCACGCTCTCTTCCACGCTTCTTTCTCTTATCGGCAACGGCGTCAATCGCTTGTCCGAGATAGCCGGCAAGATGGGTAAGCCTTCCACGGAACTGAGTCGGCCTCTGGGCAAGCTCATCAACCTGGGATTTGTAGAGCGCGACATCCCCTTCGGGGAAAGTCCGCGCAGCACCAAGCGTAGCATCTACAAGGTCGCCGACCCGTTTATGAACTTCTTCTACCATTATGTCATCCCCAATCGTTCGTTGATAGCTTTGGGCAGGTCAGAGATGGTCTGCCGGATGATACAGTCGGGCCTGTCCGATTATGTGGCAGCCTGTTGGGAGATGCTCTGCCGTCGTGCCGTGAGCGGAAATGTCTTTGACGGAACGATATGGAATGTCGCCGGAAGATGGTGGGGTAGCGTTTCCCGCGACAAGAGTGTAGAACTCGATATCGTGGCCGAGTCGCAAGACAAGAAGCGCGTGCTTATAGGCGAATGTAAATGGACCGAGGGCGAATATGCCGAGCGCCTGTTTGATGACCTTAAGGAGCGCGCTCGTCTCTGTCCTTTCATCAAGGGTCGGCAGGTGGTTTATGTCCTGTTCCTCAAGCGTCCGGCTAAGGATGGCATCACCACCAACGTGTTCCTGCCCCAGGATGTAATCAACGACGAGTTCTAATAAGTGTCTCGTTACTTGTAGACGCTATGCCCGTCGCCCCCACGGCTGTCGCCGTGAAGTTAGGCTGCGTCTCGGCAATAAAAATAAACGAGTTTATTTTGTATTTCGCTCGACTTGCGCACTTTACGGCTGTCGCCGTGAAGTTAGGCTTCGTCTCGGCAATAAAAATAAACGAGTTTATTTTGTATTTCGCTCGACTTGCACTAACTTTGCACCATACATTATTAATTATTAATAAGACTATACATTGAGAGACGATTTTGATATACGGGAGGAGTCGATGTCTTCTTCTGAGAAGGAGTTCGAGAACGCGCTCCGACCACTTCGCTTCGGCGATTTCTCTGGCCAGAAGAAGGTAGTCGAGAACCTTGAAGTTTTTGTCGAGGCAGCCAAGTACCGCGGCGAACCCCTCGACCACACCCTCTTGCACGGCCCGCCCGGACTGGGTAAGACCACGCTGAGCAACATTATCGCCAACGAGTTGGGCGTGGGATTCAAGATTACCAGCGGCCCCGTGCTCGACAAGCCAGGCGACCTTGCCGGCATACTCACCTCTCTCGAACCCAACGATGTGCTCTTTATCGACGAGATTCACCGCCTTTCGCCCGTGGTCGAGGAGTATCTGTACTCGGCGATGGAAGACTACCGCATCGACATCATGATAGACAAGGGCCCCTCAGCCCGCTCCATACAGATAGACCTCAATCCCTTCACCCTCGTGGGAGCCACCACCCGCAGCGGCATGCTCACCGCCCCGCTGCGAGCCCGCTTTGGCATCAACGCCCACCTGGAGTATTACGACCCCGAGACCCTGAAGCGTATCATCAGCCGCTCGGCGGGCATCCTGCGTGTGCCCATCGACGATGATGCCGCCCTGGAGATCAGCCGACGCTCGCGCGGAACGCCCCGTATCGCCAACGCCCTGCTGCGGCGTGTGCGCGACTTCGCCCAGGTCAAGGGCAACGGACGCATCACCACCGAGATTACCCGATTTGCTCTCAGTGCGCTCAACATCGACCAGTATGGTCTCGACGAGATTGACAACAAGATACTCCTCACCATCATCGACAAGTTCCGCGGCGGCCCCGTGGGACTCTCCACCATCGCCACCGCCATCGGCGAAGACATGGGCACCGTCGAGGAGGTCTACGAGCCCTTCCTCATCATGGAGGGATTCATCAAGCGTACTCCCCGTGGCCGCGTAGCCACTCCATTAGCTTACCAGCATCTGGGCCGCAACCCTCTGGGTGGCGAACCCCTCATGCAAGACTTGTTCGGACAATGAAGACAGCACTATTCACAGGCACTTTCGACCCCTTCACCATCGGCCATCACTCTGTGGTGACGCGCGCCCTGCCCCTCTTCGACCGCATCGTCATCGGTGTGGGCGTCAATGAGCGCAAGCAGACCCGGCTCAGCGCCCAGGAGCGTCGCGAGGCCATCGAGCGCCTCTATGCCGATGACTCCCGCGTCGAGGTAGTCACCTACACCGGTCTCACCGTCGAGCTCGCCCATAGCGTGGGCGCCTCGTGCATCCTCCGCGGCGTGCGCTCTGTCGCCGACTTCGAGTATGAGCGCCAGCAGGCCGACCTCAACCGCCGCATCGGCCACATCGAGACCCTCCTGCTCTATGCCGAGCCCGGTATGGACAGCATCTCGTCGAGCGCCGTGCGCGAACTCGAGCATTTCGGTTATCCCACAGACTCTTTTATTCCCCATAAGCAATGATTACATACAATGTAGAGGGCGTGCGCATGCCCGCCATAAAGAAGCGCGCCACCAATGCCTGGATCAGGGCCGTAGCTGCCAGCCACGGACGTCGTGTGGGCGAGGTAGGATATATGTTTGTTGACGACGAGAAGATACTCGAGGTCAACAACGAGTACCTCGGTCACAACTATTATACCGATGTCATCACCTTCGACTACGATGAAGACGACGTCATCAACGGCGACATTGTCATCAGCCTCGACACCGTGCGCTCCAATGCCGAACTCTTCGGCAAGACCTACGACGACGAGCTCCACCGTGTCATCATCCATGGCATCCTCCACCTCTGTGGCATCGATGACAAGGGTCCCGGCGAGCGCGAGCTGATGGAAGCCGCCGAAAACCGTGCCCTCGCCCTGCTCGACAGTCTGCGCGCCTTGCGCTGAACCTCGCCCTTGCGCTGGGGGGCATCACTAGCATCGTAATGAACATCATTACGCTCCACGCAAAAAAGGATTAACCTTCAAGAAAAAAAGGGGGATGTGTCAAAAGTAAAATATATGGAAAACAAACTTTCAATTTGAAACATCCAACATGCCCCAAAGGGGCAGAGGCCCATAGCCCTGGGAATCGCCCAGGGCTGTGGACTTATCGGGCTTGCAGCCCCTTTGGCATCTTATAACTTGTCACTCTTTCGAGTGTGTTTGTTACTTTTGACTTTACCCTCTTTTTCTTGAGGGTTAAGCAACAGCCATCATCAGATGCTTATCAAATGGCACGGCCTACAGTCGATGCTGCTCTGCGCTGCCCGCACCTGTGCCGCGGAACTTGCTGCGTGTGCTGTTAAAATTGTAACTCACAGTAAGTTCAACCTTACGCACCGTGTTGCTGCCATTTCCCCATGTCAGCACATCGGCAGTCTGCATCCACTTACGATTAGCATATGTATTGAGCAGGTCGGTCACCGACAGATTGATATTCCACCTTTTTTTGCCAACGATTTTGATACATTCATATCCACCCTGAACTGTTGATGGCTGGTATTAAGTCCATCGTGAGCCAGAGAAGAGTACATGACATTGATAAAGGCATATTTTTCGAATCAGCTATCAAAAAATAGCGAAAAAAGCCTTGTGTACTATTTGTGTACTCGTTTTTTTGGGAAGCTATGTTATTTTCACACTAAATTTGCACCACCAACATAAAATATTGCAGACAATGAAAATGTTATTCTTACTATTATTCCTTCTTATAGGGCTTGCCGAAACACAGGCACAGAGTTTCACATATCACCCCTTAAAAGGATTTCACGGAGATACGATATCGTTCTTAAAAAGTAATTTTTACGACCAGCGCAACTACTTTGTAGGCAAAAAGTTTGAGGTCTTATTAGAACTGTATATGCGAGAAATGCCACTCAAGGGGTGTTACGCACATGGAACGGTTCCATACTCAGACCCGAACAATGACAGTTTTATCTGTGGGGCGTGGCTCCGCCCCATGGACAACTTTTTTGCCAAAAGACACCGCTGTCGCTGTATATGCAGCCACATTTGACATAGATTTTGCAGCGCCATACACAAGCAACTATTACGCATTTGGGAAATCGCTATCAGACAAGGTCTCTCCATACAGCATAGCCTATCTCCTAAAGGATTTTGTCATCAAGGATATACACATCGAGGCTTACGACCGCAGGCGTAAACATTAGGGACTACCGAATATCAAAGAGGCCGCAGTTTTTATATTGCGGCCTCCTCTATGTCCTATCAGTACATTCCCAAACTTTTTATAGGGTGGTTCCATAGGAAACTCCTTACAATTCGCTTATCAATATATCAAATTCACCTGAACGCCCATTTTGCCCAAATATTTTTTGCACCAACCGGCTACGCATATTGGACACATTCTGCTTGCTTGTAACAAGCAAAACCGCCATTTCTACAGGCAAGAAGCACATTTTAACGAGTAAGCACATACGCCACTCACGCTCTTTCAGTTTTTTATCTTTCCTACAATTCGTTAACCATTCCATAAAATTTTCTTCATTCAAGGCCAATTCCTTCTCTACTTGTAGCCATAGTTCATCCGAAGGATGCTTTCCCTCCTCCGCCAATGAATGTAGTTGCCGTACAAGCAAGCTACCGCATACCCATTCTTTGGGGAACACTTTCATTGCGAAATTATCCACAAGTTCTTTTCTCAGTTTCCCTATAGACTCTTGCAGTAGCTCTTCTGCTCTTATATCTTTTCCAGACATCAGCAAATCAAGTTGCTTGCTTTTCTTCCTATACGCTTCCAGCAAGTTTCCATATGCCTCACGCTGCGCAATTATTTCCGACACTATTTTCCGCCTTTCTTTTTTACCCATACGCCATTGCCACAGCATAACAAATAGGAACAACACAACAGTCACTGTACCGCACAATATCACGAGTGTTTTCACCTTTTTCTGACGATACATTTCTTTTAGAGAACGATCATAATTATATAAACTTTGAATTTGAGCCACGCGCTCCACATTCAAGTTTGCCATCGTTGAATCATTATACTGACAATACAATTTGCTGTACTTACACAACGAGTCAGAATTACCCAACTTGTCATACAAGTCTTGGTAGTTAGAATATAGCTTCACCTTGTCATAATACGTAACGGCCACTTGAGACAGTTTCCTCTGGAAACAGAGAGCTGAGTCCATTTTGCCCACGCCCATATAATATCGTGCTTTATAATCATATAAATCTCCAAACAAAGTTGAGACACCCACGCTATCACATCCAAAAGCTGTTTCATACATATCAAGATATCGTTTTGCCTTTTTCCATTCCCGCTTGCGGAGGCACGCATCCACACTATACGACAGGGTCAAAGCATTGTAGTCACATGGATTTATTCGCAGTGCGGCACTATAGAGGCGCTGCGACAAACTTGCCATACTATCTATCTGGTCTGTCTGCTGATAATATCTCAGTTTGCACTCCATACTAGTTAAAGCCATCAGCGTATCACCCATACTCATGGCACAATCAAAGGCCGATTTCATTTCCTCCAAGGCCTTTTCATACACAAAGATGCGCTCATACAAATCCATTTTCGCACAGTATATACGCAGCAAATCCCTCTTATTATTTATTGCTTTCGCGCAATCTTCTGCCGTCTGGAAGCTTTTTATAGCCATAGGTGTCTCACCTTTTTCCACCCAGTAAGCCCCTGCTATATATTGTGCATTCATTTTCTGATACACACTCCCATGGTCTTCATAATAGCGTATTATAGATGGCGTTTCATCTGTATCTACAGACTGATAATCCTTATATCTCGCTTTTAGCCTTAGCAGTTTTGCCCACATACTAAGTTCTACGCACTGCCTGTCCGTACAAGAATCCAAACTATCCAATCGAGCCAGCGCTCGTTTTGGGCTTGTATAAGTTAGGCTATCTATGCTCTGCAACACAGACGAGTAAATTCTCTTTTGCTGGTTTTCACATGCAAAAAAGAGCAACAAAAGCACACTCGCTAACGCTAACACAAAAATTCTATCTCTATCCATGTCTGCAAAGTTAGAAAAATAATTCGATACAGAATTACATAAATACCATTTTTTGGGGGGGAGCGAAAAATCGTCTATACGCAATAAGAATCAACAACTTCCATATTTTGTGTACTAGTACACAAAACAGGAAAAACAATTTGTGTACTCATTTGTGTACTCATTTCCTTGGCCGCGCACAGCATTTCCAACTAATTTTGTGCAAATAATAAAAACAATATGAAAAAAATCATGTCATTTCTCATGATAAGTTTTATCATAGCGATCAACATCCATGTACATGCCGTTTCTGATTACGATGGAGAAGCCTGGCAGCCTATAGACAGTTGCCGTCCAAATCATGGGAAGCCCATATCTCACGCCCCACGCCCACCTTATATAATAAGAGGAGGAAGCCCGAGTTTATCATCCATGACAGATATCAGACCTACTGAATAAAAAAGGTGGAGGAAGTCGAAAAACCATAAAAGAGTAGGCACGAGTTTCAAATACTATTTAATATGGATAGCAACCATTATCTAAGCTGTCTTAGCGAGCAAGACCTTTGCCAAGTCAAGGGAGGCGCAGCGCGAGTCGTTTCTAAGCAGAGATTTACGCCACGAAACGTCTATGGTTTCTTCTCTTGCTGCAACGGGAAACCAGACACGACCTATGTAAAAAGGCCTATCATCTTCAAGCCTATTCGCAAGAAATAGTGAGAATAGGCCCATCGTCTAACCTAAGGGCTTGGCAAGCCTCTACTTACCAAGCCCTTAGTAATACATTACGTCCATGAGATACTGCATTAGCAACCTTTTCGTGCTACGAGAAAATCTGCAAGGAGATTACATATTATATAATAAGGAGACATTTTATGTTTACCACATCAGTGCCAAGCTATACCACCTCCTATCATGTTTTCTTACGCCCACATCGTTTGCCGACTTTGACCAGGAGTGCCTACAATACGGCATAGACAACCATGATTTCTACGAGTTTATCCACCAAGCCGAGTTCAAGGATGTCTTAGTCTACGCCCTATCAGACAAGCGACATTACGACTATGCCCGCCCAGACTTTGCTACACCATTTACATATAGGACACCCGAACGTGTCGATTTTGTCATTACCAGACACTGCAACCTATGCTGCAAGCACTGCTTCGAGGCCTCTTCACCACAGATCTCTATGGCAGCATTTGACGAATCACAGATAACACGTGTCATCGGGCAGTTAGAGACCAGCCACATCAAATCGTTAAAAGTCACTGGCGGTGAGCCCCTTACACATCCCTCTGCACGGCTATTCCTATCACAAGCTGGCGAATGCCATTTTGAGACCACACTCCTCACCAACGGTTTGCTGATAGACGAAGCCTGTATGGCTACACTGCGCGATGGACATATTAGGTTAGGTATATCCTTAGACGGAGCCACTAGCCAGACTCACGACTACATACGAGGAAAAGGCTCATTTGACAAGCTCATCCCCATACTGAAAGAGATAAAAAGAAACCGCATCTACCTAAGCATCACCTGCACCTTAAGCAAGCACAACCTCGCTGAAACAGAAGAGGTCATCAGTCTGGTTTTAGACGAGATACAAGCCGACAAACTCATACTCAGCCCTCTTATATCCATGGGACGAGCCACAGAGCATACCGACATAGCACTCACCGCAGAAGACGCACTGCTGATAGAGGATATATACCATAAAGCCTCTGAAACGTATGGAGAAAGTCTGGAATGGGCCGATGCGACCAGAGACGACCAAATAGAGATAATAGGCGATGACATAACGTGCATAGCAGGCAACTCTCTCATAGCCATCGACGAGCATTTCGACGTATATCCCTGCCTATACGGCGTGGGGTTCCACCAATATACAATGGGCAACCTGCTCAGAGAAGACCTGGCAGATATATGGAGTAGTCAGCGCTGGCTTCCATTCAGAGGAGGAACCGTCTTAGACGACCTGCCAGAATGTCGTATTTGCGGCTTGAACAAGACCTGCGCCATCAAGGTCTGCAGGCTCAGGCCCCTATTCGAGGGCAATGGCTTCTACGGAAAACTATCTTTCTGTGGAAAAAAATAATGAGAAAGATTTGCCCCCCCCTATAATAAATTACTAAATTTGCACCATATACTAAAAAACGCAACTATATGAAACAGAGACTTACCTTAATTATCGCCATGTGCTGCATACTGGCAGCAGCTGGGGCCCAGTCTTTCACAGGAACTGTGACAGATGAGAAACATGCCCCCATAGCGTATGCCAACGTAGTGTTGTTAAACACTGCCGACTCGACCTTCCTCGTCGGCACTGTAAGCCAAGAAGACGGCTCCTTCAGCATAGACCGACAGGACGACGGCAAGCATCTATTGCGTGTATCTGCTTTGGGCTATGACACCCAGCTGCTACCGCTTACAGGAGCAGGCCAGTACCATATCTCTCTCGCAGAGAAAGCCTACGAACTGAAAGGCGTAGAGGTCAAAGCACGCCGCCCCGTAGTGACCATGGGCGCCGAGGGCATGAAGACCGCCGTCAAGGGCTCGTATCTGGAGAAGTTGGGCACAGCCAACGACATACTGCCTTTCATACCGGGCCTGTCGGGCGAGAAAGGCAAATATACCGTATTCGGCCGAGGCACCCCTGTCTTCTACATCAATGGCCGGCTGGTGCGCAACAACAGCGAGCTGGAGCGGCTCAAGTCGAAAGATATAGAGAACATCGAACTGATAACCTCGCCTGGCGCCCGCTATGCGTCGAATGTGTCGGCGGTGGTCAAGATCAAGACACGCCGCCGTCAGGGCGATGGACTGGGCATAGAGAGCCGCACCGTATATGAGCAGACCTTCTATGGCTCGGCACGCCAGTACATCAGCTGGAACTACCGTCAGGGCAAAAGCGACTTCTTCGGCGAGGCCAACTACGGCTATGACAAGGGCCGCCGCAAGTTTAACAACACCGACGAGCTCACAAGCACCCGGCTGTGGGTCAACACCCTCCAGGGACTGCAACGCGACAAGCAGCAGTCGCTCAATGGCGTGTTGGGCTACAATCTCCAGATAGATGCCGACCACTCGCTGGGCGTGCGCTACAACTGGGATATGAGCCCTGCAGCCAAAATCTACGGAAGTCTCGCCCAGACCACCACAGCCGATGGCGCCTACATAGACCGCATCAACAGCGACTTCGATGCCGTCTATCACCTCCGCCCCTCGCACAATGTCAACCTCTACTACAATGGCAAGTGGGGCAAATGGACGATAGATTTCAATGCCGACTATCTGTATAACCGTATAGCCAGCCAGACCATAACCCATGAGTACAGCGCCGAGGCCGACGACCGCACCGTGACATCGCTGGCGGCTAACCGCAGCCGGCTGTATGCCGCCAAGCTCACGCTGGGGCACCCCCTGTGGGGCGGCAACATCAGCCTGGGAGCCGAATACACCTATACCGACCGCCGCGACCGATACAACAACCCCGAGGGCTATCTCACCCGCACCGACAACGCCACCCACGAGCAGATAGCCAGCCCCTTTGTAGAATACCGGCTGCCCTCCAAGATAGGCACCTGGACTATAGGGCTGCGCATGGAGCACAGCCGCACCAAGCGCTATCAGGACGGTGCCATCATGGACAATGGCTACGAGACACACAACAATCTGATGCCCACCCTGAACTATCAGCACACCGTGGGCAAGGTGGGCATCATGGCAGGCTACTCGGCACGCACACTCTACCCCACCTACCACCAGATGAACCAACCGCTGAGCTATGCCAACCGCTACTCGATGGACGTAGGTAACCCACAACTCAAGAACAAGACTACACACAACGCCGTCATCGGTGCCTTCTGGAACATCTTCCAGCTGGCCGTAAGCTACGACTATCTGCACAACGACATCCTGTCGTGGGGTGCAGAGATGGCCGGACAGGAGGGCGTAGTGGTGCGCTCATACATCAACCTGCCCAAGTGGCAGCGGCTGGCCGTACAGCTGTCGGCCTCGCCCAAGTGGGGTGTATGGCACGGCCAGCTCAGCGCTGGCTACTCGGCACAGTGGCTCACCATAGATACCAGCACCGGGCGGCACAAGATGAACAAGCCACAGTTTACCTGCTCGGCCAACAACGCCTTTGGCTTTAAGCATGGATGGAACGCCAACCTCAACGCAAGATATGGCAGCACATCAGACTACAGCAACTTCAGCTACATACACCCCACGGCCATACTCAATGCCAATGTGCAGAAATCGTGGGCCAAAGACCGGTTTATGGTGCGCTTTGGTGTATATGACATATTCCGCCAAAACTATACCAAGAGCAGGAGCTACAGCTACGGCTACTCTTCGTATCTGGACGACCACTACCAGACTCGCTCGGTGATCCTCACCTTCCGCTATCGACTCAACACCACCCGCAGCAAGTATCGCGGCACTGGCGCAGGCAACAGTGAGAAGCAGCGTATGTAGTATCCACGCACCACATAATACAAGAAAGATATGAAAAAAATATTAGCACTGATAGTCCTTCTCTTAGGATTTACCGATACACAGGCAAAGAATTTCACGTATCGCCCCTAAAAGAGTTTCACGGAGATACCATTGCCTTCCTAAAAAGCAATTTCTACGACCAACGCAGCTACTTTGCCGGCAAAAAGTTCGGGGTTCTGTTAGAACTATATATGCGAGATATGCCACTCAAAGGGTGCTATGCCCATGGCACATCGCCATTCAGAGACCCAGACAATGAGAGCTACATCTGCGGTGCCTGGCTACGTCCTATGGAAAATTCTCTTTTGCCAAGAGACGCCTCTGGCGCCATATATGCTGCCACTTTTGACATAGACTTTGCCACACCATACACAAGCAGCTACTACGCTTTCGGCAAATCCCTACCAGACAAAGTCACTCCATACGGCATAGCCTCTCTTCTAAAAGACTTTGTCATCAAAGATATACGCATCGATGTTTACGACCGCAGACGTAGCCATTAGAAGGCTCTCTCTAAGGATAAGAAAGACCGCAGTTTTTACTTTGCGGTCTTTCTTTTAGTTTTTCATCGCTCACTTCACTTTCCACTCTTCTATGGTGCCTGTCTTTGACGAGAAGCTGGCGCCGACAAGGTAAATATGCCTCATATCAGCCTCATACGGACGGGCATACCCCCTCGACTCTATCTGGCGGAGAGCCTCATTGGCAGTGCCGTCGAGCTTGAACTCGAAGATGAATATATCCTTGGGCGTTTCGATGATGCAGTCGGCACGGCCCTCGCTCTGCTGCTTCTCCGTGAGCACGAGGTAGGTGCTGAGGATGCGGAAGATGAGATAGAACGTATAGTGGAAGTACCGCTCACGCTCCTGCTCTGTGTCCTTGCGACGCATGGTGTAGGGGATGCTGGCAAAGAAAGACGTGAGCTGGTGGCACAGGGCAGCGAGGTCGGCGGCGGCAAGCGAGCGCACCATCTGCGCCAGGTCTGACAGTACAAGGCTTTTAGGCTGCAGATAGCCTGTGGCAACGGCAGTGGCAAAGCCGCGCTTTACCTCGTCGTTAGGGAAGTCGAGCAGGTAAGTGCCTGTAAGGCGGTCATAGCCCTTGATGGTAAGGTAACCGCTCTGGTATATCATCGGAAGCGGACGCTCCACATCGGCACGATAGTCGATGAAATCCCGCGTGTCGTAATAGCGGCCCGTCAGCTCATTCAGATTCTCCTGGGTATGGGCGAGCAGACGCACAAGGTAAGTAGGTGTGCCCGAGGCAAACCAATAGTCATCCAGAGAGCCTGACTTTAGCGCGTTAAGCACGCTGAAGGGATTGTATATGTCGATAAGGCGGCGGCTGAAGTGATAGCCGTCGTACTGCCTTTTCAGCATGGTGCGCATCTCCACGGCCGACACGCCGTACTCTTCGGCCATGTGGTCTATCTCCCTGCCGAAGGCGGCCTCCATCTCCTCCTCAGTAATTCCGCACAGAGCATCAAACTGCCTGCTCATACTGATGTCCTCGGGCTGGTTGAAACCGCTGAAAACGCTCACCTGCGAGAATTTGGTCACACCGGTGAGCAGCACAAAGCGCAAGTCGGTGTCGGCAGCCTTGAACGTAGAGTAGAAGCCCTTGAGGATGTTGCGGTTGTAATCCTCTATGAGCACCTCGTTGCCATTGTCGTCGCGCATCGTGGCACTGGTGTCGAGTACATCGAGCAGTGGCTCGTCGTACTCGTCGATAAGCACCACGCTGCGCTTGCCGGTGGTACGGTGGATAAAAGCGAGCAGCTCGGAAAAGCGCTTACCGCTGTCATAGTTGGGATTGCCCTCGTAGCCATATTATACAGATTATGTATGGCGATTTTGCATAAATATACAGCCGTTTGTAGAAAATATTCATAATAGGGTGGTTCTAAAAATTACCACCGAAAGTTATTGTCATGAACATGGCTAACGTCTTGACACCTTTTGTCCTCTTTCCGGTTCAAAGCGCAAGTTCGTTCGGTCACAATGCTCGCATTGCTCCCTCTCTCACTGGCACTTTGTCCTCGAAAATAGAACAAAATCTGACAAGGATAATTTTTAGAACCACCCAATATCTAATCACACAGACTGGACTTTTGCGCGTGTCTCCAGCATGCATTGTTATATACCTTATTATATATCATGCCCCAACAGCGGCGCCACCTTTGGCGGCTTGGCATAGGTTAAACAAAGGTACACAGCTCCACCGCACTGCCATCTGTAGGCGCACCAATATACCAGCAAGCAGGCGAGATGGCTCTTCTCTCCATGCATAATATGCTGAAAACAGACGTAAAAACAGGCGTAAAAAGAGATTTGTGTACTATTTGTGTACTCATTTCCTTGGCAAGCAAGCGAAATCTCGCTATCTTTGCAGCAGAGATTATCTTAACTACACAAACACCAATACACCATGAGACGACTATTAGCACTCGTGAGCTTCTTCTGGGCTCTTATCACTACCGCAACGGCTCAGACCGATATCAGCGGTACGGTAACAGACAAGACCAGCGGCACACCGCTGGAGTTTGCCAACGTGGTGGCATATACCACCGCCGACACCACCTTTATAACCGGTGCCACCACCGACAGCCAGGGGCGCTACAAGCTGAGCGGCCTACAGTTGCCTGTAGTCATCAAGGTGTCGATGATAGGCTACACCACCCACACACAGGCCATAACCCACGAGGGCGAACAAGGCAACATAGCCCTGGAGGCCGACACCCGTATGCTGAAAGAGGTGACCGTGACAGGACAGCTCATCAAGCAGAGCGCACGCGGATATACCACCACCATACAGAATACGCCGCTGGCCAAGCTGCCCACGCTCAACGACGTACTGGGCCAGTTGCCTTTCCTGGCCGTCAATGGCGACAAGGTAGAGGTGTTCGACCGCGGCACGCCCATCTACTACATCAACAACCGGCGGGTGCGCAACACGGCCGAGCTGACCGACCTGCTGCCCTCTAACATCAAGAACGTAGAGGTGATAACCAGTCCCGGTGTGCAGTACCCGGCAGGCACCGGTGCCGTGATACGCATAACCATCCACAGGCCACAGGGCGAGGGATGGAGCGGCACCTTCAACGAGTGGGCATCGATAGACTATGAGCTGACCACCCAGACCCGGGCGCAGCTCAACTACCGGCATGGCGGACTCGATATCTTCGGCGGTGCCAGCATCTATGCCCCCAACAGCAAAGGCACATCGCGCTCTGAGATAACTAACGGGCGCTGGCAGGTGAAGAGCGAGGGCACCACACGCAACAAGGATGCCTACTGGGCTCCCACGGTGGGGGTTAACTACATCCTGGGGGGCAAGCACTACATGGGTGCGCAGTACTGGCTCAACATATCGACATGGAAGAAAAACGCCTATGGTGTGAACAGTTTTGCCGGATACCGTGACGGGGTACAGACCCAATATACCGTGTCGCATCCCTCGTACTGTAACAAGATGACCAGCCACTATGGCAATATGTACTACCGGTGGGAGATAGCCCAGCGCCATGCGCTGCAGATAGACGTAGATATGAGCGCCTACAACGGCACAGGTGCCCAGCAGCAGGATCTGCAGTACAGCCACGGCGTAGGGCAGACGCTGCGACTGGACGACCGTAACAAGAGCCGCTTCGCCGCTGGCAAGGTGGTATATAGCCTGCCCATCAACAAGGTAGATATGAACATGGGCGCAGAGGCCAGCCACAGCCGGGTATCGGCCGAGCAGGGCAAGGAGGGCGACAAGGAGACACCACTCACGCCCACAGATAACGTGTCGATACAGAACAACTATGCCGCTTTCATTGAAGCATCGTTCAGGATGGGCAACTGGTATGCTAACATAGGCGCACGGCTGGAGCACGTCAACTTCAACTACTATCTCAACAACCGCTACGACACGGATGTGAGCCAGCGCTATACACGCCTATACCCCTCAGTGGCGCTGGCATACGCCAACAAGGACTTTCAGGCCTCTGTCACCTATACATACCACATCGTACAGCCTACCTACAGCGAGCTCAACAACACGTTCAGCTACCAGAACGACTACATCTACTCGATAGGAAACCCACTGATACGCAATTCGTTCTACCACAACATAGCTTACAAGCTGTCATGGCGCAATCTGCAGATAATGGGCTCATACCGCAAGGTGACCAACCGCATCGTACATACTTACGAACACATGGAGGGGATAGACAGCGTCATCGTAGAACGCGCACTCAACCTGGACGGCTACCAGAGCTTTTCGATAGGGCTGTCGTACTCGCCCAAGGTCACCAAGTGGTGGACACCTACGATGGAGGTCAATTTCAGCAAGCCATTTACCAAGATAGACGGCATAAGCTATAACCACCCCCTGTGGAGGGCACTGAAAAACTAAAACCCACTATCAAATTGAAAGTTGATGACGGAGAAATAGCTGTTTTACCCTTTATTATCTGTCTATTTTAGCCTTATTTTAGGCGATTTGCAGAAAGAGAAGTTACAAATCGTAAGCATTTTCCGTTTTGGTCATAAAAAAAGGGGACTTTTTCAGTGCCCTCTGTGGGTAGGGCGATGGAAAAACCAGGTAAAGCTGCCAGCAGAGTTCAACCTCTTCCTGAATATGTCTTACTCGTCGCTGGCCCACGCCAACCTCACCACACGCCACCAGAACTTTGTGGCCGACCTGCGTCTCACCAAGTCGCTCTTAAAGAACAAGCTCAACCTAAGCCTCTCAGCCAACGACCTGTTTAACACCAGCTCGCGCTACAGATACACGCAGATACACGACATCATGCTCATACAGGACGGCAGCAACACCCAGCGCTGCATACAGCTCTCTGTATCCTACAATCTGAACAGCACACGCAGCAAGTTCCGCGGCACAGGTGCCGGTAGCACCGAGCGCTCACGCATGGCGAGATGAGGCGAGGCAGAGCATCACATAAGTGAAAACTCCATTGATGACATCAAGGGCCTGCCAAACTTAGGGTTCAGCAGGCACTTTTTTAATAAATCCTCATTATGAGCAGATTGCGTATAGTACACCAGCTGGACACTATGGACTGTGGGCCAGCCTGTCTGAAGATGGTGGCAGCCCATTATGGACGCAACTATCCGATGGAGTATTTGCGGCAAGAGATGGGTATCACACGCGAGGGTGTGTCGCTCAAGGGTATCTGCGTGGCCGCACGAGAGATAGGCATGCAGACCACGGCGTGCAGGATGTCGATGGGATCTCTGTGCGAGGATGTTACCCTGCCTTGCATCATACACTGGAACCAGAACCATTTTGTGGTGGTATATAAGATAGCACACGGCAAGGTGTACGTGGCTGACCCAGGCAAAGGCATGATACACTACAGCATGGCCGAGTTTGCCAGCCACTGGACGACAGACAGCAACGAGGCGCAGGCCACCGGCATAGCCCTGCTACTGGAGCCTACAGACGGGTTCTACGCCAAGCCAGGCATAAAAGAGCGCAGAGGCAGAGGCATGGTGTTGCTGCGGCAGTATGCCACAAGATACCGGGGCGACATGGCCCGTCTGCTCTTAGGACTATTTGCCGTGAGCGGCATACAACTGCTATTTCCCTTTCTTACCCAGGCCATAGTGGATAGGGGCATCAGTGGACGCGATATGCACATTATCTGGCTGATACTGCTGGGCGAGGTGGCCCTGCTCACCGGCAGCACCGTGATAGACTTCGTAAGGCGCCGCATCCTGCTGCGCGTAAGCACACAGGTCAATATTTCGCTCATATCCGACTTTTTCACCAAACTGATGCGCCTGCCCATAGCCTTCTTCGGATATAAGCAGACGGGCGACCTGCTGCAGCGCATCGAGGATCACTCGCGCATAGAGCAGTTCCTCACCACTCAGGCTCCCAATGTGATATTTGCCGCCTTCAGCGTCGTCACCCTATGCACCGTGCTGGGCGTGTATAGCATGAGCATACTGGGCGTGTTTGCAGCTGGCAGCGTGCTGTATATGCTATGGATCATGCTCTTTTTGCGGCGGCGCAAGGTGCTGGACTACCAGTATTTTGAGCAGCAGGCCGATCAGAAGGACCGAGTCTATGAGATGGTAGGTGGCATGACCGAGATAAAGCAGCAGGGATGCGAGCAACGCAAGCGCCAACAGTGGCGGCAGATACAAGACAGCATATTCGGCATAAGCCGACGGGCGCTGGCGCTGAGCCAGACCGAGGAGGCCGGAGGCATCTGCATCAACGAGCTCACCAGCATCGTCGTCATCATCATCACGGCCACGGCAGTGATAGACGGCAGCCTCACCCTGGGCATGATGCTGGCCATACAGGGGGTGATAGGTCAGCTGCGCGGACCGCTCGATGACATCATGGACATGGCCTATCAGTGGCAGGACGTAAACATAAGCATGGAGCGCATAGACGAGATACACGCTATGGATGACGAGGAGACGGCGCAGAGGCACGTCACGGCCGTGGCCGACATAAGCATACACCTGGAGCACGTGTCATTCAAGTACGACCGCATGAAAAGCACCAATATATTAGACGACATAACCCTGGACATACCCCAGGGGCGCGTGACGGCCATCGTGGGCACAAGCGGTAGCGGAAAGACCACGCTGGCCAAACTGATACTGGGCCACTATGCGCCGCTACAGGGACACATAGACGTAGGGGGCACACCGCTCGGCAGCATCAGCCTGGCGTGGTGGCGGCGGCAGTGTGGCGTGGTGATGCAGGACGGCAGACTCTTCGAGGAGAGTATAGCGCAAAACATAGCGCTGGGCTACGATGAGATAGACCCCGACCGCATAGAGTATGCCGCGCACATGGCTAACATACTGGACTACATCGACCAGTTGCCCATGGGCTTTGACACCATACTCTACCAGGGCGGACAGAACCTAAGCAATGGGCAACGCCAGCGTCTGCTCATAGCCCGTGCCATATACAGAATGCCACGGTTGTTTGTCTTCGACGAGGCGACCAACTCACTGGACACCAATAACGAGACGGCCATCGTCAACAACCTGCAGGAGGTATTCCACGACAAGACGGTAGTGCTCATAGCCCACCGGCTGAGCACCGTGCGCCACGCCGACAACATAGTGGTGCTGCACCAGGGCCGCATAGCCGAGCAGGGCACCCACCAGGAGCTGGTACAGCGCCGGGGCATGTACTATGAGTTGGTGAAAAACCAGCTTGATATAGAGGAGTGACCACAATGCACATACTCTCTATTCCAACCACAAAAAGGCAGCATAGGGGGCATAATCCTTAAATTAGCAGTCTGCTAATTTAAGGATTAATAGGAATCAGTTGCTGCATGACATACTGCCAGACCATATTGCAGCATGACACCTCGTATGTAGGCACGTGCTTAGAGAAATCTCAGGCATAGTTAGCCAAGATTTCATGCTGATTAATTGGTGTCCGATAAAGAAATCGAGACTTTAGAAAAATATAGGGCAGATTCTATTTGCAGGAGTCATCCATTTTTAGTAATTTTGCTGTCACCTAACACAGAAACACTATAATCATGAAACGCTTAACCATGTTTCTGGGCGCTGTGGTGGCGCTCCTGTCGGCTTCGGCCACTACCCCCACGGCCAAGGGCCCCAAGTGGCTCTCCGATGCCGTGTTCTATCAGATATACCCTTCTTCTTTCCAAGACTCCGACGGCAACGGCATCGGCGATCTGCCCGGCATCATCTCCCGCCTCGATTACATCCAGTCTCTCGGCGTCAATGCCCTTTGGCTCAATCCTGTCTATGAGTCCGGGTGGTTTGATGGTGGCTACGACATCATCGACTTTTACCGTATAGACCCCCGATTCGGTACCAACAGCGACATGGTGCGTCTCATCGACGAAGCCCACAAGCGCGGCCTGCGCGTGTGCCTTGACCTGGTAGCCGGCCACACCTCCGACCGCTGCCGGTGGTTTGTCGAGTCGGCCACCGCCGACCCCAACAGCCGCTACAGCGATTACTACATCTGGCCCGACTCCATCTCTGCCGCCGAGCGCGAGCAGATACGCCTCCGCCATGCTTCTGCCCATCCCGCCAGCGACACCCGTGGCCACTATGTCGAGAGCCCCTATCCCCGTGCCCGCTACTATATGAAGAATTACTTTGAGTGCCAGCCAGCCCTCAACTATGGCTACGCCCACCCCGACCCCTCCCGACCCTGGGAGCAGGCCGTCACCGCGCCCGGTCCGCAGGCTGTGCGCCGCGAGCTGCGCAACATCATGGCGTTCTGGCTTGACAAGGGCATCGACGGGTTCCGTGTCGACATGGCGTCGTCGCTCGTCAA
>ULQK01006881.1_pt1 | contig 68028 bp, 60 predicted proteins | sample 1954371 | NCBI WGS metagenome assembly ULQK01 (sample SAMEA4835652, study PRJEB28245) | human gut metagenome | biome: gut microbiome; material: fecal sample | place: Denmark | collected 2008 | reverse complement strand
CTTTTTGAATTGAATTTGCGCAACTTATTATACGTTATCAATATCATGGGTTACGATCACATAAACGACACTGGAAAAGGCGTTATCATCAAGGATTTTGACAATATCAGCAAGGATTATAAAATGCCTCCTATTGATTACATCAAAGAATATTTTGAAAGCAAAAGAGGAATTGGCAAAAAGAATCTTGAATGGCTTGCTAGTATGGATGTCTATCATCAGTTAGCATATCTTGCCCTGAATGATTACCGGCTTTCTTATATTGTAAGCAATCTGAATGAAAAGACTCCGGAAGCTTTTTGTAAAAAATATGATGAAAGCTATAGCGATGATTTTTCTTCTGATGCAGCAAATAATTTTGAGTGTTTGTTTTGTTATAGGTTTGGGTATCCTTTCGGCTGCTTTAAGGGGATTTCGGATTATGATGGAACTATTATGTTTTTCTGTAATGTGCAATATCCTCCTAAAACTTATAATAAGAAACTAGGAGAGTTGACTGAAGCTATTTTCATCAAAGAACTCAGAGAGTTTTTCTATGAGTTTTTTAAAGACGATTATTATAAAACAGTGGAACTTGAATTATGTGAAGAATACATTAAGGAGTAAATGCAGTTATTTTATAATTTAAAGTTGAGAAATAAAAAGAGAGATACAACCGGCATAAAGATGTAAGTTTTACCCTTGCTTAACATTCTAACATAAAAAATGACACTATAACATTTTTGTGTTATAATGATAAAAAATATGTTAGAAAGGAGAGAGCGAGATGGAGAAATTCTTGAAAGATATTTTTGGAATAGATGCAGTGTGCCAAAAGTTTAGCGATTTTGCTAGCTTAAGCCGTTTGCTTGTCGAGGCTTACGATTACGTTTTGGTAGAAATAAATGAAGTGAAATTCCTAGCTATAGCTCCTGTATATGAGCAGCCTACGATTCCTACACTGGTTAATCATATGAAAAAAATAAGCAGTGAGAAAAATTTACCTGTCGTTTATCATCCGAGAAGCTTAACATATTCTAAAATGAAAGGCTTGCTTCAACAGAAAGTACCTTTTATTGTGGATGGCAAGCAAGCCTATCTGCCGTTTTTGGGAACGTTTTTGCAAGCAATCGGCGACGAAAGAAATAAAAATGTAAGGTTCTCCCTGCCGGCGCAGCTTTTGGCAATGATGTATCTTTATTCTCGCGAGCCTGTCCTCTATATAAAAAAAGCTGTTGAGTTTTTGCCGTATTCTGCTATGAGTATAACGCGAGCAATGCGTGAGCTTGAAGCCAGCGAATTGTTTTACGTAGAGAAGGACAAACAGAGTAATGTTTTGCGCAGTCAGTTAGCGAAGCAGGAACTGTTTGAGGAATTGAAAGCAAGATTTAATTCACCGATATGGAAGTGTGGATATATAGATAATGGATGTGTTGTGAAGGAAATGGTGCTGGCTGGGGAAGATGCGTTAGCTGAAAAAAGTATGCTTGCCAATACTTTGCCTACTAAGTATGCTACGTATAAAAAGAATGTTGATTTAAGTGTCTTGCATAGCGAATTACTTGATAACAAAAAGCAAAGTGAATTGCAATTATGGTCATATAATCCGTTGCTGTTTTCGCAGCTAGATATACCTGATCCGATATCTTTAGTTCTGTCGCTAATGGATATTCATGATGAACGCGTCGAGCAGGCGCTGGATGGAATTATGGAAGAAGTCTGGGAGGGACAGCATGGTACCTGGATTAAAAAGTTTTAAAGAAAGCTTTAGTGACTTTATGGAGCAATATGTTATCATAGGCGGTGCTGCTTGTGATATCTATATGGAAAGCGAAGATGGTTCTTTTAGGGCTACTAAGGATTTGGATATTGTGTTGATCGTAGAAGCGCTTACGCCGGAATTCGTCAGCAAGTTTTGGCAGTATGTACAGACAGCTGGTTATCAGCATATTGACAAGAGCAAGCAGAAGCCAGAGTTTTACAGATTCAGCAAGCCTATAAGCAAGGAATATCCTGCTATGATAGAATTGTTTAGCAGACCGCCGTATAATGTGGAGTTAAGCTTTGCTGCTAATGTTGTTCCTATTCATGTTGATGATTCGTCTGCAATCCGACTCCCGATGCACTTAGGTGTATCGGGAGTTTTTTGATTTTCTGCCTCAAAGAATATATAATATTTGCAACGGAACCAAGAGGCGAGTAGAGGATGAAAGTCAATTATCAAGGCAATCGCGATGCAAAAATAGTCTTGCTGCAAATAATAGGAGAACACGAGTTGCCGTTTATTGAAGAGGAGCTTTCACATATAAAAGCTATAACGCAGAGTACAGATTTTTTGTTTATTACAGTGCAGGTTGATAGCTGGAATGACGACCTTTCGCCATGGATGGCAGAGCCGATTTTTGGAGATGCTGCCTTTGCTGGCAATGCGGAAAAACTTCTAACACGTATAAAAAATGAAGTAATTGTTCCGTTATTAAGTGAGCATCAAGATATAAAGATTTTTGCTGGTGGCTATTCCTTAGCCGGATTATTTGTATTGTGGGCGGCTTATCAAACAAATTTATTAGAAGGTATAGCAGCAGTATCTCCGTCTGTGTGGTTTCCTAAATTTGTTGATTTTGTACATAACAACAAAATATTAACCAATAGAGTCTATTTAAGTCTTGGCGATAAGGAAGCAAAGACACGCAACCAAATTCTGTCACAGGTGGCAAATGATATTTATGATGTGTATTGCTCATTAAGAGATCATAGGTTGAGCAGTATTCTTGTTTGGAATGAGGGAAGTCATTTTAAGGAACCTGCTTTGCGTATGGCAAAAGGATTTGCATGGTTGATGAACAATGAAAAGATTCACTCATAAGAACACCCATAGATTGTTGATTCGTCTGCAATCCGCTTCCCGCTGCACTTAGGTGTGTCGGGAGTTTTTTGATTTTGTGAATGAAGCATAGTCATAGTGCAATTCAGCTGCTTCTTATGCTATAATATGAAAGATGACCTACTATATTGCTGTGTAAAAATGATAGAGATTTTTTATAAAGGAGTTTCATATGCTTACAGATGAAAAACGTAAAAAGCTTTTGGCCGGTGCGCTGGCGGTAGTTATGCTGACAGGTGTTGCAGGCTGTGGTAACGATAAAGACAGTGAGTGGAAGAATGATAACTCTGCTCAGAATAATCAAGATGAAAAGAAGGATGAAGATAACGGCGGAGACTTTTTTCATGGCTTCTTTCCCTGGTACTTCATCGGCCGTACCTTTGGTGTAGGCCCGATGGCAGGTGTGCGAACTGCGCCTGCAGCTAACCAGAAGCAGAATACTGCACCCGCAGGCTCGTCTACTAATCCTAAACCAAACGCTAATACCGCCAACGGCTCTACTGTGCAGCAGGGAACTGCAGGAAGCACGCAAAATTCCAAGCTCGGCAGTACGGGAAGCACAGGCAAAAGCGGCATCGGCAGTGGCATGAGCCGCTCCAGCGGCAGCGCAATTTCCTGAGGTGATGAAGATGTATAAATACCGTAAGCCTGATACATGGCTTGATAAAATTGATTTGAATATGATGCCGTATGTGGATGCGCCGGAGTGGGAAAACCGTTATCCTACTATCAGCGCGCTGCTGATGAGCAATGCCAATAAGCGGGAGCTGCAGCGCATCAGTGCCAGCCTTACAGCAGCACTGTCACGCCTGGCAGAGGCTTTGCGTACCAATAATAATGGCGCAATGCCCTTTAATCTGTTTAATATGACGGATAAGCTCACACCGTATATCCTTGCGGATAACTCGGACCATGTGAGCTATATCAGCCGTCTTGACTTTGTAAAGAATACCGACGGCTGCTATAAGCTGGTAGAAATTAATTCGGATACACCCTGCGCCTTGCCGGAAACCTTTTATGCCAACAAGGTAGCGGAAGCATATTTTGCTAAGGAGTACGGCCTGCATTTGCAGCCGCGTTCAGATGGTGAGGAGCTGGCAGAGCCCTTTTTAAAGCTGTTGGAACAGCCTAAATATGCAGATAAGGATGTAGTGCGCATTGCTTTTGCTGCTGATAAAGGCTACAGTGAGGATTGGGCTAACGCCAAATTTTTATTTGAGCGTGTGCAAGAGGTGTTGCGTGAACGCATTTTGAGCAAGCAGCCATTCGTTTGTCGCCTTGTCGGTTTAGATGAGCTTATAGTACATGATGACGGAGTGTACATTCCTAATGAAATATTCCATAAGGAAGATAGAATTGATATACTGTATCGTCTGCATCCGCTGGAGCTTTTGATGGATGATGAAAGCGAAGACGGCTATCCTGTAGGCTTAAAACTTATGGAGCTGGCAAATTTCGGGGCTGTGGATCTGGTTAACCCTGTAAAATCCATTGTACTGCAGAATAAAGCGCTGTTGGCACTGGCATGGTATCTATATCAGCATCGTCTTTTCTGGACACCGCAGGAGGAAGAACTGTTGGCTGCGCATTTAACGCCGACCTATTTGGACAGCAAGCCGCTGGCAGGTCAGCGTTATATTAAGAAGCCTATTTTTGGGCGTGAGGGTGCAGGCATTGCTATTGTAGAGCCTGATGGTGCAACGAGCTACGAGGCAGAGGAATGCGATGACTGCGATTTGATTTACCAGCAGTTTGTTCCTTCAGCAGATGTACAGCAGGAAACAGATAACGGTGAGGCAACCGGCAAGTACACTTATTCCTGCTTTGTAATCAACGGTAAAGCGTCGGAAACCTTTGTGCGTTTGCAGCCGGGAGAAATTACCGGCGTGGAAGCATATTTTGTACCTGTTCTCGATGAAATATAAGAATTTGAGGAATATCCGAAATGAATATCCAAGTATATCAATCTTTTTTGACTGTTGTACAGTGCCGCAGCTTTACGCAGGCTGCGAAATATCTTAATTTTACCCAGCCTACAATCAGCAATCATATCAACGCTTTGGAAGAAGAATACGGCGTTATTCTTTTTACCCGAGATGGCAAGAATGTTTATCTGACGCAGGCAGGTAAAAACTTTGTGCCGATAGCACAGCAGCTGATGGCTGATTATCAGAAAAGCCAGGAGGTAATGCGCCAGTTTCAAAAGAAGAATTACAGTCTGAAAATAGGCGTTTCTACTCAGGGCATAAACTTTTATCTTTTGCCTGTGCTGCTGAAGCTCAAAAAGGAATTTCCCGAGCTGGATATAGAGGTCAACCGCTGTATGACGGTAGAATCGACAATAAATGATGCTTTTGTACAAAAGCTGTATGATTTTGCCTTTGTGCATATTGATGTGCAGCCGCTTTATACCAAGCGTGTACAGCTTTGGAATCAGCCGATGGTTTTTGTAGCCTCCAAAGAACTGTATGAACAGATGGGAGAAAACAATAATATTTATGATTATCCCTTTATTGCTTATCCTGCAAGCGAGGTATACTATAAGCATCTGAAATCTAAGGTTGATTTCACGCGTCTGCAAAGTATATTGACCTTCAGTGATTCGGAATCCGTGCTGATGGCAGTTGAGCAGAATCTTGGTATAGCCTTGACACCGCGGGTAAAGGTAAGGAAGGAACTGGAGCAGGGGACATTAGTCGAATTCCCTGTCAAGTATTCGGGAAATATGCCTATATCGGTTCTTTATGATTATGAATTTAACTTTACCTTGCCTACAAAACGCTTTTTGGAGCTTTTAAAAGAGTCGCAGGAAAAGATAAAGGGTTAATTTACTTTCTGTTCTTTATATAAGAATAATTTATCAAAATACTATAACAGGGAAAATAATCTTATTGATTTTTTAATTTAGGGCTTCTTCAGCATGTTTGAAGAAGTCCTAAATTTTTAGTATAAAAAAGCGTATGGTTAAGCAAATGTCCACGAATTATAGTACAAATTTTGTATACAAAATACAGAACGGCGAATAAATTGCTTATGTATACAAGAAAAATTCCAATAAGTATAGATAAAGAAAACTGTTGAGATAATTAAGCTATAATGATAAAATTTTTATAGATAGCGTTGCTTGCGCAAAATTAAGCCGGCTGGATGACTGGCAGAAACGAGGGTATTATGTCAAAGGATATGCAAAAAACTGAAGAAAAAACAAATAGGCGTATGCCAACCTTTACGGAATCCGTTATTCCTATTATTGCCATGATGGTTATTCTGACTGTCGGCAAAGGTTATCTGGGTTACGCAACCGAGCCGCTGCTGCTTTTGGTAGCTGCTATTGCCGGCCTGATTGCTTACCGCGTTGGTGTTACCTGGGATGAAATGATGGACGAAATCTGCCAGAAGATTGCTAAGGGCATGCCGGCAATCCTGATTCTGACCTGCGTTGGTGCGCTGGTTGGTACCTGGATGGCTTCTGGTACTATCCCGATGATGATTTATTATGGTGTACAGATTGTAAACCCGACCTTCATGCTGGTAACCGCGTTCCTGATTACCGCAGTAGTATCTATCGTAACCGGCACCTCCTGGGGCTCCGTTGCTACTATGGGTGTTGCACTGATGGGTATTGCAAGCACTCTGGGTGTAAACCTGGCAGCTACTGCAGGTGCTGTAATCGCCGGTTCCTATTTCGGTGATAAAATCTCCCCGCTGTCCGATACCACTAACCTGGCACCGGTTGCAGCTGGTTCTACTCTTTATGAGCACATTGCTCACATGTTCTGGACTACTGTTCCGGCAACTATTATTTCCCTGGTTGTTTACGCTTTCGTAGGCTTAAAGGGCAATATCGGCGGCGATGTTTCTTCCGAAGCAGTAAGCACTATGCTGACTCAGCTAGATGGCATGTATAACTTTAACATTCTGCTGATTCTGCCTGTACTGCTGATTCTGGCAGGCTCTATCTTTAAGAAACCGACTCTGCCGGTTATGATGGCTTCCACTGTTCTGGCTGGCGCAGAAGCATTGATTTTCCAAAACATCAACCTGAAAAACCTGCTGCTGGCTACTGTAAAAGGCTTTAAAATTTCTATGCTGACCACTCCCGGCTTTGACCCCGCTACTGCTGCTCCTCAGATTATCAAACTTCTGAACCGCGGTGGTATGGCTGAAATCATGGGTACCACTCTGCTGGTATTCTGCGCATTCTGCTTTGCCGGTATCATGAGCAAGGCCGGCTGCCTGGAAGTAGTTCTGCAAAAAATCCTGACCTTTGCTAAGAGCACCGGCGATCTGATTGCTTCCACCGTTGCTTCCTGCATTACCATGGGCCTGTGCACCGGTAACTCCTACCTGTCCATTCTGATTCCCGGTGAAATGTTCCGTGATGCTTATAAAGCAAGAGGTCTTGCTGCGAAGAACCTGTCCCGTACATTGGAAGATGCAGGTACCGTATTTGTCCCGTTGGTACCCTGGTCTGCAGCAGGTGCTTATATGGCCGCCTGCACCGGTATTGAAACTCTGGATTATGCTCCGTGGGCAATTCTCTGCTACACCGGTTTCATTATCGCTCTGTTCTACGGCTACACCGGTATCGGTATCGCTAAGCTGGAAGACGAAAAGAAATAAGCCGGCTGCGCAAGCATGTCGGCAGTACTGAGCCGTTGCTTGGTACGCAATGAAAGGAAAAGTGACAATTTTGATTAAACTTATTAGAAACGCTGATGTTTACGCACCTGCTCATCTTGGCAAAAAGGATGTGCTGGTTATTGCAGATAAGGTAGTGCGTATTGCTGATAAAATTGAAGGCTACGAAGGCATGCCTGAAGTAGAGGTATTTGATTTCAGCGGCAAAAAGCTGCTGCCCGGTTACATTGATATGCATATGCACATCACCGGCGGCGGCGGTGAGCAGGGTCCTGCTTCCCGCGTACCTGAAGCAATGCTGAGCCAGATTACCAGCTGCGGTATTACAACCGTTCTGGGCCTGCTGGGTACGGACGGCGTAACCAGAAGTGTAGAAAACCTGGTGGCTAAGGCACGCGCACTGACGGAAGAAGGCATTACCGCCTACTGCCTGACCGGTGCTTACGGAATTCCTTCGCCGACCATTACAGGTTCTATCGAAAAAGATATTATGATGGTTCCGCCTATTATCGGTACCAAGATTGCTGTCAGCGATCATCGCAGCTCTAATCCTCAGGGACCTGAGCTGATTGAGGTTGCTACCGCAACCCGTCGCGGTGGCCTGCTGGCTAACGTTGCCGGCCTGGTAACCATGCACATGGGCTCCGGTATCGGCAAGCTGGACCCGCTGTTCTACGCATTGGACCATGCCGATGTTCCTGCAAAGAACTTCCTGCCTACTCATATGCTGCGTACTCGCGAGCTGATGGAAGAGGGCGCAAAGCTGATACGTCGCGGCGGTTATTTCGATATGACTGCCGGCAGCACTGACGAGGATATGGAAATCGGCGCAGAGCAGATTATGGAAATTCTGAGCTGGGAGGGTATGAGCACCGACCACCTGACGATGAGCAGTGACGCTTTCGGTTCTCAGCCTAAGTTCAACGAAAACGGTGACTGCATCGGTCTGACCTACTGCTCTCCTAAATATCTGCATCTGACTATCAAGAGTCTGGTACGCCGCGGTCTGCCGTTGGAAGAGGCTATCAAGCTGCTGACCTCTACACCTGCCGAGCTGCTCGGCAAAACCGGTGTCAAAGGCTGCGTTGCAGTCGGCGCAGATGCTGACCTGCTGGTTCTGGACGAAAACCTGGATATCGACGCATTGTTTGCTAAAGGCCAGGTTGCCCTGCTGGATAAAGAGATTGTTCTTAAAGGCCGCTTTGAATAAGCTGCGCCTATGCGAATACAGACACACCGAAGATGCTGTGTCTGTATTTTTTTTTGACAAAAATCTTGACAACTTGCGTAATTTATGATAACATATCATACTACATCATTATTATTTTTGCAGGTGTAAATTTTGACAACAAATACTGCCGGGTCAGTGGTTGAACGGCGTATCTTGCTTATAATGAAAGATGAGGCAGATCATCGAAGACAACTGACAAGGTCCTTGTGGTAAGAACCTTGTTGTTTTTTTTGTCACGCATGATTCGCCGAGTTTAGTGTGCTGATAATACAAGAAGGGGTGAGGAATTACATGTTTAAACCGGTTCCAGTAGGTGATAGGACTCGGTATAGTTATGCAAGAATCAATGAAATTTTGGCAATGCCTCATTTGATTGATATCCAGAGAAAATCCTACGAATGGTTCGTTCAAAAGGGCCTCATGGAGATTCTGCATGACATTTCTCCTATTAAAGACTTTGCAGGTAATCTGGAGCTTTCCTTTGAAAGCTTTGAATTAGGAACTCCGAAATACAGCGTTGAAGAGTGCAAGGAGAGAGATGAATCCTATTCTGCACCGATGAACGTTAAAGCACGCCTGATTTTCAAAGACAAGGAAAAAGGCGAAATTAAGGAATCCTCTGTATTTATGGGCGACTTCCCGCTGATGACCGATACCGGTACCTTTGTTATCAACGGTGCTGAACGTGTTATCGTCAGCCAGCTGGTGCGTTCTCCAGGCGTTTACTATAGTGTAACTATGGATCCCAGCGGTAAGAAGATTTACGGTACTACTGTAATTCCTAACCGTGGCGCTTGGATTGAATATGAAACTGACATTAATGATATTATTTCTGCTCGTGTAGACCGTACCCGTAAGGTTCCGGCAACCGTGCTGCTGCGTGCTCTGGGCTTGTCTTCCAATGATGAGATCCTGGCTTGCTTCGGCAATCATCCTGCGCTGCTGGCAACTCTGGAAAAGGATACTACCACTAACAGAGATGAAGCTATGCTGGAGCTTTACAAGAAGCTGCGTCCGGGCGAGCCTGTTATTCTGGAGAACGCCGTACAGCTGATTGAAAACACCTTCTTCGACAGCAAGCGTTATGACCTGGCTAATGTTGGCCGTTATAAGCTCAACAAAAAGCTTGGCTGGCGCAACCGCCTGAGCGGTACCGTACTGGCTGAGGCTATTGCTGATGAAGAAACCGGCGAAATCATCCTGCCGGCAGGCACTAAGATGACCGATGAAAATCTTGATAAGATTGCAGAAAGCGGCATTTATAACGAACGCGGTCTGCGTGCTGTCAAGATTCAGAACCATGAAGAAGAAATGCTTCTGATGTTCACCACCGGTATCGATGAAAAAATGCATACCGTTACCAATGAGGATGTATTTGCTTCCTTCAACTATTTGCTGAACCTGATGGATGGTCATGGCACCGGCGATGATATTGACCATTTGGGCAACCGTCGTGTACGCTGCGTTGGCGAATTGCTGCAAAACCAGTTCCGTATCGGTCTTTCCCGTATGGAGCGTGTAGTAAAAGAGCGTATGACCATTCAGGACAACGAGGTTATTACCCCGCAGGCTCTGATCAACATCCGTCCTGTTGTTGCCGCTATTAAGGAATTCTTCGGCAGCAGCCAGTTGTCCCAGTTCATGGACCAGAATAACCCTCTGGCAGAGCTGACTCATAAACGTCGTCTGTCTGCCCTCGGCCCCGGCGGTCTGTCCCGTGAGCGCGCAGGCTATGAAGTCCGCGACGTACACAACTCCCACTATGGCCGTATGTGTCCTATCGAGACGCCTGAAGGTCCTAACATCGGTTTGATCGGTTCTTTGTCCACCTATGCTGTTATCAATGAATACGGCTTTATGGAAACTCCGTATCGTGTTGTTGATAAAGAAAATAAACGTGTAACTGAAGAAATCAGATACATGACTGCGGACGAAGAAGATAAATATATCGTAGCACAGGCCAACGAACCGTTGGATGATGACGGCTACTTCCTGGGCGAGCGTGTTACCGCCCGTGCTAAGGATGATGTCCTCTCCATTACTCCGGATAAGGTTGACCTGATGGACGTTTCTCCTAAACAGGTAGTATCTATCGCAACCGCGCTGATTCCTTTCCTGGAGAACGATGACGCTAACCGTGCTCTGATGGGTGCGAACATGCAGCGTCAGGCTGTACCTCTGCTCTGCACTCAGGCTCCGATTATCGGTACCGGTATGGAATACAAGGTTGCTGCCGACTCCGGTGTCTGCGTTCTGGCTAAACGTGCCGGCGAAGTTATCCGCGTAGTAGGCAACGAAATCCGTGTACGTGCAGAAAACGGTGAAGTGGATGTATATCCGCTGCTGAAATTCAAACGTTCCAACCAAGGTACCTGTGTTAACCAGCGTCCTATCGTTTTCAAAGGCGACAAGGTTACCGAAAAGCAGATTCTGGCTGACGGCCCTGCTACCGATCATGGCGAGCTGGCTTTAGGTCACAACGTAATCGTTGCTTATATGCCTTGGGAAGGCTATAACTACGAGGATGCTGTTCTGCTGAACGAGGATCTGGTAAAGGCTGATATCTTTACCTCTATCCATATTGAAGAATATGATTGTGATGCCCGCGATACCAAGCTTGGTAAAGAAGAAATTACCCGCGAGATTCCTAACGTATCCGACGAAGCTCTGAAGGATCTGGATGAACGCGGTATTATCCGTATCGGTGCCGAAGTACGCCCCGGTGATATTCTGGTAGGTAAGGTTACTCCGAAAGGCGAAACCGAGCTGACTGCAGAAGAACGTCTGCTGCGTGCAATCTTCGGTGAAAAAGCACGTGAAGTACGTGACAGCTCCCTGCGTGTACCGCACGGCGAAGCAGGTAAGATTGTCAGCGTTAAGGTATTCAGCCGTGAAAACGGCGATGATCTGCCGCCGGGAGTAAACGAACAGGTTCGTGTACATATTGCCCAGAAACGTAAGATTTCCGAAGGCGATAAGATGGCAGGCCGTCACGGTAACAAGGGTGTCGTTTCCCGTATTATGGCACGTGAGGACATGCCTTTCCTGCCGACCGGCGAACCGGTACATATCGTACTGAATCCGTTGGGCGTACCTTCCCGTATGAACATCGGACAGGTACTGGAGAACCATCTTGGCTGGGCAGCACGTGCGCTGGGTATGGAAATTGATACTACCAACCTGGCAGCTAAGCTGAATGCCGTTGAAAAAACCGGCGCAGCAGAAGGTACTCCGGAATTTGAAGCAGCCTTCAAGGAAGAGCTGGCTAATTCCGAAACCGCTAAGAAATTAGAGCATTACGGCTACGATTATGAAAAATATGGTATGCCGGAAACTGTTGAAATTGATAAATTCGGTGGCAAGAGCGTAAAAGCAGTACAGATTTCCGTACCTGTATTCGACGGTGCGCATGAGCAGGATATTGCTGATGCACTGGAGCTTGCAGGCATTGATAAAACTGCTAAGACCACTCTGTATGACGGTCGTACCGGTGAACCCTTCGATAACCCTGTTACCGTTGGTCTGACCTATTACCTCAAGCTTCACCATTTGGTTGATGATAAGATCCATGCCCGCAGCACCGGCCCGTACTCCTTGGTTACCCAGCAGCCGTTGGGTGGTAAAGCACAGTTCGGCGGCCAGAGATTCGGTGAGATGGAAGTTTGGGCGCTGGAAGCATACGGCGCTGCTTACACCCTGCAGGAAATCCTGACTGTTAAGTCCGATGACGTTGTTGGCCGTGTTAAGACCTACGAAGCAATTGTTAAGGGCGAAAATGTACCTGATCCTGGTATTCCTGAATCCTTCAAGGTACTGGTTAAGGAATTGCAGTCCATCGGTCTGGATATCAAGGTTCTCAACGAGGACGAGGAAGAGGTTTCATTACGCGACGATGAGGATGACGATATTGCAACCACCGCTCGCGAGGTTGATTTAGACATCAACGGCCAGGTTGTTGAAAACGCACCTGAAAAGCCTGTTGATGATTATGCTGATAATGACGCTACCGAGGATGATAGTGATTCTGGTGACATCATTGCCGATATGGGTAATTTTACTATTACCGATAATCCCGATGGTGACTTAGATGATCCGACTAATATGTAAGAGAAGGGAGCGAATGATTCTTGATCGACGTAAATAATTTTGTGTCTATGCGTATCGGTTTGGCTTCTCCGGACCAGATTAGAGCCTGGTCCTACGGCGAGGTAAAAAAACCCGAAACCATCAATTACAGAACCCTGAAGCCGGAACGGGATGGCCTGTTCTGCGAAAGAATCTTTGGCCCTACTAAGGATTGGGAATGTCATTGCGGCAAATATAAACGCATCCGTTATAAGGGTATTATCTGCGACAAGTGCGGCGTTGAAGTTACCCGCAGCAAGGTTCGTCGTGACCGTATGGGCCACATCGAACTGGCTGCGCCGGTTTCCCATATCTGGTACTTCAAAGGTATCCCCAGCCGTATGGGCTTGATTCTGGATATTTCTCCGCGTAGCCTGGAAAAAGTTTTGTATTTTGCCAGCTTCATCGTACTTGACCCGGGTGAAGGCACTGACCTGGTTAAAGGCCAGCTGCTGACCGAGCCTGAGTACATGGAAAAACGTGATAAATATCCTGAAGCAGGCATCCGTGTAGGTATGGGCGCTCAGGCTATTAAAGAGCTGCTGGAAGCTATTGATCTGGAAGCTTTGACAGAGCAATTGCGCCATGAAATGAAGGAGCTGAGCGGTCAGCGCCGTGTACGTGCTATCCGCCGTTTGGAAGTAGCCGAAGCATTCCTGAAATCCGGCAACCGTCCTGAATGGATGATTATGGATGTAGTTCCGGTTATTCCGCCTGAACTGCGTCCTATGGTACAGCTGGATGGCGGTCGTTTCGCAACCTCCGACCTGAACGATCTGTATCGCCGTGTTATTAACCGTAACAACCGTCTGAAACGTCTGCTGGAGCTGCATGCGCCTGATATCATTGTCCGCAATGAAAAACGTATGCTGCAGGAAGCAGTAGATGCTTTGATTGATAACGGCCGTCGCGGCCGTCCGGTTACCGGTCCCGGCAACCGTCCTCTGAAATCCTTGTCCGACATGCTCAAGGGTAAACAAGGCCGTTTCCGTCAGAACCTGTTAGGTAAACGTGTTGACTATTCCGGCCGTTCCGTAATCGTTGTAGGTCCTGAGCTGAAAATGCATCAGTGCGGCCTGCCGAAGGAAATGGCTCTGGAGCTGTTCAAACCCTTCGTTATGAAGCGCTTGGTAAACAGCGGTGAAGCAACTAACATTAAGAGTGCTAAGCGCATGGTAGAGCGTGCTACCAACGCTGTATGGGACGTTCTGGAAGAGGTAATCAAGGAACATCCTGTACTGTTGAACCGTGCACCGACTCTGCACAGACTGGGCATTCAGGCTTTCGAGCCTATCCTGTCCGAAGGCCGTGCTATTAAGCTGCATCCTCTGGTATGTACCGCTTATAACGCCGACTTTGACGGTGACCAGATGGCTGTCCATCTGCCGCTTTCCGTTGAGGCTCAGGCTGAAGCACGTATGCTGATGATGTCCGTAAACAACATCCTGGCACCGAAAGACGGCAAGCCTGTTGCTGTTCCTACACAGGATATGGTTTTGGGCTCCTACTATCTGACTATTGAAAAGACCAGCAAGGATGACCCGAACGTTAAGGGTGAAGGAACCCGCTACAGCAGCGTAGATGAAGCTCAGCTGGCTTACTTCCACCATGCGGTAGATCTGCAAGTACCTATCGAGGTTTATATTCCCAACAGCGAAATCTATGATGAAGAAAAGGGTGCAGCTGTCGGTGAAACCGGTATGTCCCTGGTAGTTACAACTGTAGGTAACACTATTTTCAATGGCGAGCTGCCTCTGGAAATGCGTTACTATCATAAAGAAAAAGATCAGGTTGTTGAAAAGCGTCTGGATGCTTCCGGCAATGTTGTTGAAACAACCGTTGAAGTTGAACGTTGGCATCTCGGCAAGCTGATTGACAAGAAAGAATTGGGCAGACTCGTTGCTAAGGCTCACAAGCTGTACGGCAACCTGCGTACTGCCGAGATTCTGGATATTGTTAAGAAAATGGGTTACGATAATGCTTGTAAATCCGGTATTTCTATCGCAACCTCCGATATTCAGATTCCTGCTGAAAAAGAAGTTATTCTGGAAGCAACAGAGCATGAGGTTGATAAGGTTGAACGCCTCTTCCGCCGTGGTTTGATGAGCGATGACGAACGTTATCGTAAGGTAATTGACCTGTGGAACGAAGCAACCGATAAGGTTACTGATAAACTGATGAAATCTACCATGAACAAGTTCAATCCTGTATCCATGATGGCTGACTCCGGTGCCCGCGGTAACAAACAGCAGATTCGTCAGCTGGCCGGTATGCGTGGTTTGATGGCCGATCCTTCCGGTCGTATCATTGACCGTCCTATCAAATCTAACTTCCGTGAAGGCCTGACTATTTTGGAATACTTCATTTCTTCTCATGGTGCTCGTAAAGGCTTGGCCGATACCGCACTGCGTACCGCTGACTCCGGTTACCTGACTCGTCGTCTGGTTGACGTTGCGCAGGACGTAATTGTCCGTGAGGATGATTGCGATATCGTTGGTATGAACCTGGTTAAGGAACGCAGCCGTCTGAGCAAGGCTGTTCTTGGCGCAAGCCAGAACAAAATCCGCGAAAAGGTTATGGGTCGTACCCTGGCTTCCGGCGTACTTGATGAAGAAGGCAACCTGATTGCTGAAGCAGATACCAACATCACCGAAGAGCTTTTTGCTAAGCTCAATGATGCAGGTGTTGAAGAAATCAATCTCTATTCCGACGAAGATATGAACGGTGAGGATATCGAAAATGTCCGCATCAACATCAGCGATACCTTTGCTCATAATGTGCTGAAGGAAGCAATGATGCATAACTTCAACGGCAAAGAAGTGGCAGCAGATATTGTTAACGGTGCAGGCGAAGTGCTGGCACATACCGGCGAAACTATGACCGAAGACATTATCAACGCTGTTCTGGCTGACGGTACCGTTAAGGAGCTGCGTATCCGCAATAACGAAATTGCCGGCATTGAGGTTGAGGCAATTACCGAAGGCAAAAAAGAGAAAACCATCATTGAAACCCTGCATGACCGTATCATTGGCCGTAACCTGGCTGAGGATATTCTGGATGAAAATGGTGAAATTCTTTATCATATCAATGAATATGTTACCGAGCCTATGGCAGAACGTATCTGCCAGCTGCGTGAAAAGGTTAAAATCCGCAGCGTACTTACCTGTAAGGCTAAGTTCGGCGTTTGCCGCAAGTGCTATGGCCGTAACCTGGCAACCGGCAAGAACGTCGATGTTGGTGAGGCAGTCGGCACTATCGCTGCACAGTCCATCGGCGAACCTGGTACTCAGCTGACCATGCGTACGTTCCATACCGGCGGCGTTGCTGGTGCAGACGATATTACCCAAGGTCTGCCTCGTGTCGAGGAGCTGTTCGAAGCACGTAAACCGAAACATCCGGGCATTCTGTCCGAGGTTGCAGGTCACGTACATATTACCCAGGAAGGCAACAGCCGCAAGGTAACCGTAATGGCACTGGATGGCGAAAACCAGGAATATCAGATTCCTTACGGCGCTAAGCTGTCTGTTGTTGAGGGCGAGGAAATCGCTAAGGGCGACCGTCTGACCGAAGGTTCTCTTAACCCGCATGACGTACTGCGTATCAGCGGCGTGAAGGCTACCCAGAACTATCTGGTATCTCAGGTAGTAGGCGTTTATAAGTCTCAGGGCGTAGATATCAACAGTAAGCATATCGAGGTTATGGTTCGTCAGATGATGCGCAAAATCCGCATCGAGGAATCCGGTGACACCACAATGCTGCCGGGTGAAGACGTTGATGTGGCAGAATTTGAAGAGCAGAATACCGAGATGCTGGAAGCAGGCAAGGCTCCTGCAGAAGGCCGTGCTATCCTGCTGGGTATCACCAAAGCTTCTTTGGCTACCGACTCCTTCCTGTCTGCTGCTTCCTTCCAGGAAACCACCCGCGTACTCACCGATGCCGCTATTAAAGGCAAAGTTGACCCGCTGCTGGGCCTGAAAGAAAACGTTATCATCGGTAAGCTGATTCCGGCAGGTACCGGTATGAGCCGTTATCGTGATATCAAAGTTAAATATAATGTTCCGATGCCCGAAGTTGCAACTGCTGAAACTGTAGCAGAAGAAACTCCCGATAAGGAATAACGTATAAGCAAGCGCGCCTCAAAGCCTTAAGCTCTGAGGCGCTTTGCTCTCTAAGGAGAACGAATTTATGCTGATAAAAAAATTTCCTGTTCCCTGCCGCGTGGATTATGTTCCTTCTCCCTATGAGCCGGATGAGGACGGCGTGCAGGATGTCGGCTATTATAACGGTAAGCTGAGCGACGGCCGTGCCTATCGCCTGGAATGCTGGCGTATGGACGATATGCTGATGCTGACAGTAATGTTTTCCGACCGCTGTCTTGAGGGCTACAGACGTGAGGATATGGCGCTTTTGCTGGAGCTGGAAGATATCATATGTTTTACAGGTACCAACCGTAAGCTGCAGGCTACACGCACGGAGGATGACCGCGGACAGACTGTATGGGCCATTAATATTATGCTGGCCAATAAAAAAGGCACCTATGCGGAAATTGTGCCGTCATTGAACAGATATATCATGTAAGACAATCGCTGCTGCAGGCAAAGCCTCGGCAGCGATTTTTCAGTTGAAATTAATTTTACATGCCTATACTGCATTGTGATACAATAGCTGTAACGGAGGCGGAAGCAATGAAAATTTTGTTAGCTGAGGATGATATAAATTTAGGTAAGCTTTTGAGCATGCTGCTGAAAAAGCAAAATATAACTGTGAACTGGGTGCAGGATGGCGAGGCTGCCTACGATGCTGTATATGCCGACGGCTATGATGTGCTGGTGTTGGACTGGATGATGCCGCTTCTGAGCGGACTTGACCTGTGCAAGCGTTTGCGTGAGGAGGATTATCAGGGAAAAATATTGCTGCTGACGGCCAAGGATACGTTGGCGGATAAGGTGCAGGGCTTAAACAGCGGTGCCGATGACTATCTGGTAAAGCCTTTCGAGCTGGAGGAGCTGGTGGCGCGTCTGAACGCTCTTTGCCGTCGCCAAGGACAGTACAGCGCGGAAAAGCTGCGTTACGGTGCTTATACTTTGGAAAGCTCTACATATTGCCTGGCATACGGCGAGCGTCGTGTAGAGCTGCGTCCGCGTGAATTTAAGCTGCTGGAGCTGCTTTTGCGTAACCGTGGGCAGGTTATGCCGCGTGCGGTGCTGCAGGACCGCATCTGGGGCATTGACAGCGATGTGACGGAGAACAATCTTGATGTGCATATCCGTCTGCTGCGTAAAAAAATTATGGAGCTGAACGGAGAAGAACTGATTAAAACGATGCGGGGCGTGGGCTATTATGTGGAATAAGCCTTTTGAAAAGCTGCGCCGGCGTATGACCTGCTTATATGCGGCAATCTTCGGTGCTTTGATTTTAGTTATTGTAGCTGCTGCCTATACCTTTATCTGGTGGGAAATATTGGCGCATGAAAAGGAAAATCTTGTAGCGCAAATTTACCATGAGGGCGAAGAATGGGTAGAATCGGAGGAGGCTCCCTGCTCCGAAGCAGCTATCCGCAGCGGGAAGATGCTTGCATACTTTGTGAATGCAGATGGCTCGAAGGTAATTTTAAACCAGCTTGGAACAGGTGAGGCAGGGCAGGAGCTGATGAGTCATAAAGATGATTGGCCGAAGAAGCTGAATACATCGCGTCTTTTGCGGATGCAGAGTGCAAATGGTGCGAGTTATAGATATCTTGCCGCTGTTGCTCCCGTTATTGACGGTGATAAGCAGGTTGGCAGGCTGTATATGTTCAAAAATATGCAGTTTTATTATCATGCGGCCTATAGAACACTGTTTTTGCTTTTGTGTATGGCATTGATACTCTATTTTGCTGCCTGTTATTTCGGTTATTGGCTGGCAGAACGCAATATCCGTCCTATAAGCAACATGTATGCCAAGCAGCAGCAGTTCACAGCGGATGCTTCGCATGAAATGCGCACGCCGCTTGCCGTTATGAAGCTGGCTGTGCAGGGACTGCAGGAGGATGAGGACAGCAGGCTGAGCGATTTTGCCAAAGAGTCGGTAAACATGCTGCAAAGCGAGTCGGAAAGACTTAGCCGTCTTACGGAAAATCTTATGACGCTGGCGCGCAGCGATGAGGATATTCTTCCCGTGTATACGGCGCAGGTGGATATAACGGCGCTGTGTAAAAAGGTTGCATCGCAGATGTCGCTTTTGACAGCAGAAAAAAAGCTGCAGCTGAAGCAGGAAATCCAGGATAACTTGGTAATGCAGGGTGATGAAATGGCTTTATCGCGCTTGCTGATTATTCTGTTGGATAACGCTATGAAGTATTCACCGGAGCAGACGCAAATTACTCTGCGTGCAGCCAAGGTGAAAACGCATCTGGTACTGGAGGTACGTGATGAGGGCTTTGGCATCAGTGACGAAGATAAGCAGAAGATTTTTGACCGCTTCTTCCGCGTGGAGAAGGCGCGCAGCCGTAGTCATGGGGGCTTGGGCTTAGGCTTGTCGCTTGCGCTGGCTATTGTGCGGCAGCATGGCGGCAGCATCAAGGTTCTCGACAACAAGCCTCGGGGAACTGTCATGTATGTGAAGCTGCCGACGGCTGCAAAGTAATTATTAGGCTTTCTTATAAGCTGAATTTAAGATGAATACCCCTTTCAGTAATCATTAAGTGAAGGAGTTTATACTGTGCTTAATGAAAGGCGGAGTGTAAAAGCTCTGCTGCTGAAGGGGGATTTTTTATGCCACGAAAATATTGGCTGCTGCTTTTTGCAGCTGCCGCAGCATTGCTTTTTGCGGGTAATGGCAGCCTGCTGATTACAGACAGCGTAGAATCTAATTATGCCTTGACGGCGAAGGAAATGGTACTTAGCGGCGATTGGCTGTCACCGCAGATTTACGGTCATTACTGGTATGATAAGCCGATTTTCTTTTATTGGATGACGGCGCTGGCTTATAAAATGTTTGGCTTTACGGAATTTGCTTCACGCTTCTTCCCGGCGTTGTTCGGTTTAGGCAGCGTGGCATTATTGGCGTGGGGCGGCAGCAAGCTGGAAAATGCGCGCAGCGGTTTTATCAGTGCATTGGTACTGCTGAGCAGTGTAGAATTTTTTCTGATCAGCAAGTCGGTAATTACAGATGCTGTATTGTTCTTTTTCTTCAGTGCGACATTGCTGTTTTTCTATCTTGGCTATCGTGACGGCAGGGCGCGCTATTGGTACATTATGTATGCTGCAGCAGGCTTTGCGGTTTTGACTAAGGGACCGATTGGCGTGCTGCTGCCGGGATTGATTATTACGTTATTCCTGTTGTGGCAGCGTGATTGGCACGTACTGAAGCGCATGCATCTTGTAAGCGGCACATTGCTTTGTGCGGCGGTTGTCGTTCCCTGGTATGCTGTAATGTACAGCCTGCACGGAAGCGACTTCATCAATACCTTCTTCGGCACGCATAACTTCCTGCGCGCAACGGTATCGGAGCATCCGCGTGACGATGTGATTTACTATTATACACTGGTAAATCTGCTGGCGCTGTTTCCGTGGAGCGGACTTGTTCCCAGGGCTGCTTATAAATGGTGGCGGCAGGGACATCGTAGCCTGGAAGAACAGCAAAAATTTTTACTGCTGTGGGCACTTGTTGTTTTCATTTTCTTTCAATGTATGGCAACGAAATACATCACCTATACTTATCCGCTGCTCTTCCCGGCCAGCCTTTTGCTGGGAAGCATGCTGGCGAAACATACGGACTGTGTGGATGGCGGTTATATGATATTTGTCGGCGGAGGCTTTGGCCTGCTGCTTGTGGGAGCATGGTTTGCGGTAAGTCATCAGCTTATAGCATCTGAGCTGCTGTTCTTGCTGCCGTTGGCGCTGATTATCGGCGTGATGCTTGATTATATACTGCGCTTAGTGACGGGAGAGCGTGTCTGCAGTATTGCGGCTATGTCGGCAGTATTTTATATTGCGCTTATTTTCAGCCTTGCTATACCATTCAGTGAGCAGCGCAGTGCGAAGAATTTGGGTGAGATGCTGACGGAAAATGATGTACATGAGGTAGGCTTATATGGCAAATATCCTACTTCTGCAGTTTTTTACAGCAGCAGTAAAATTGTCAAGCTGATGCATGAGCGTGAGGTTGCAGGCTATGTTCCCAAGGATTTTTCCTGGACAAGCAAGAACGTTATGCCTTACGCAACACTGGAGCGGAATCCGTATCGTTTTGTTGTTGTTACGACTAAAAGCTATGATAGATTTATTGCTCAGCAGAATAAAAAATGGCAGGTTATTGATGCCGACAGCAGCTGGATTATGCTGAGAATGCAAAACAGCTGAGCCGGAATATAAATATCTCGATAATAAGTGCCTGTGACGAAGCGTTGCAGGCACTTTTTATAATCTGCAGATATTCTGCAAGATAAAGAATAATTAAGTTTAAGATATTATGCTATAATAAGAAAATGATAATTAGACAGGAGGCGTAAGTATGCACAATAAAAATTCCGCGATGGCGTTTATCGTTCTGCTTGGTATCGTCAGCTTGTTCAGCGATATGACGCATGAAGCGGCGACAAGTATTAAGGGAGCGTATTTATTAATTTTAGGAGCAAGTGCTTCTACCATCGGTTTTATCTCCGGCATAGGCGAGCTTTTAGGCTATGGCCTGCGTTATCTTTTTGGCCGCTTAGTCGATAAAACGCACAATTATTGGGGCTTTATGATTTTAGGTTATGCCGTTGACGTTTTTGCGGTGCCGGCATTGGCGCTTGTGCATCGTGACGGCTGGATAGCAGCCTGTGTACTGCTCGTTGTTGAGCGCATCGGTAAGGCGATAAAAAAGCCTGCGAAGAATACTATTCTTTCCTTTGCGGCCTCGCAGGAGGGTGTCGGCAAAAGCTTTGCTATACAGGAAGCCTTGGATCAGCTTGGCGCTTTTATCGGCCCCTTGCTGCTTTATGTAATAATGCTTTATAAAAATGGTGATGAATACGAGGTATATAATGCAGCCTTTGCTTTTCTGACTTTGCCGGCAGTCTGCACAATTGCTTTTTTACTGTTTGCTAAAATCCGTTTCCCAAATCCGGAAGCCTTTGAGCCGGAAGCTAAGGAGAACAAAAAGAATAGCTTTGTAGGCAAGAAAAGCTTTTATTTGTATCTTGCAGGTATCAGCTGTTTTGCTTTCGGCTTTGTAGATTTTCCGCTAGTGACTATGCATTTGGCAAAAAATAAGCTTTTTGATGACAGTATTTTGCCGTTGCTTTATTCCAGTGCGATGCTTGTGGATGCGGTGGCAGCGCTTTTCTTTGGCTGGCTGTTTGACAAAATGCGCACGAAGGCATTGGTTATTTCTACTGCGATTTCCGCGTTCTTTGCTGTGTTTGCTTTTGGCGCGACTTCGCCTGCTATGATTATGCTGGGTATTGCTTTGTGGGGTGTAGGCATGGGCGCTCAGGAATCAATTATGAAGGCAGCGGTTGCCACCATGACGAGCAAGGAGCATCGTGCCAGCAGCTATGGTGCATTTGAATTTTTCTTTGGCTTAGCGTGGTTTTTAGGCAGCTGGCTGTTGGGAGCTGTTTATGATTATTCATTGAATACCTTCATCATTGTTTCTGTTGCGGCACAGCTTATTGCTTTACCCTGTTATCTTTTAAGTGCGCGTAGCTTTGCTGATGAAAACGGCAGGTGATATGCTTCAAAAGTTACACTCCCTTATGTATTCGTGTATACATAAAAAAATCTTAAAAAAAGGCTTGCGTTCTTCAAAAAGTGTGTTATAATAGCGTACATAAGTAAATAACGAGTGGATGATGTATATGGGAGAAGGCACTGCCTACCGAAGGAGCAAAACTCTCAGGTGCTTAATTTTAAGCAGGAACCGTATGCTGACACAACTCTGGAGAGTCCCTTAAATGGGCGCCGAAGGTGCAAAGATGTCTTCTGAAATTCAGAAACGTCCTTATCTCTCAGGCCAGTGGACAGAGCAAAGCTTATGTGATGGCGCTATTGCCTATCATATGTCATTGACTTTTACCGGAGTATTTTTTGTATACTCCGGTTTTTTATTTGCTTGTAAATAATTAATGGGAATTTAAAGGGAGATGTTTGAATCATGTTGGAAATTTTGAATGAAATTGATGCGTTTGTCTGGGGTCCGCCGCTTCTGGTACTTTTGGTTGGTACCGGTATTCTGCTGACCTTCCGTCTGAAGCTGCTACAGGTTTTCAAGCTGCCGCAGGCTTTGGGCTTGATCTTCAGTGCCAAGAACGATGGCAGTGGTGACGTAAACAGCTTTAAAGCATTGTGTACCGCACTGGCTGCAACTGTTGGTACCGGTAACATCGTTGGTGTTGCAACTGCAATTAAAGCAGGTGGGCCGGGCGCTTTGTTCTGGATGTGGATGGCAGCCTTTTTCGGAATGGCAACCAAATATTCCGAATGTCTGCTGGCTGTAAAATATCGTACTGTCGATGCTAACGGCAATATTTCCGGTGGCCCGATGTACTACATTGAAAATGGTCTTGGCAAAAAATACAAACCGCTGGCTGTTATGTTTGCTATATTCGGTGTTCTGTGCGCATACTTTGGTATCGGTACCTTTGCTCAGGTAAACTCCATTGTTGAAATTACCCAGATTTCTGCAGGTATTCCGGTTGTTTACACCGGTATTGCTCTGACTGTAGTTGTTGCTGCTGTAACCATCGGCGGTCTGAAATCCATTGCAACTGTTGCTGCAAAGGTAGTTCCTGCTATGGCTCTGCTGTACTTCCTGACTACTGTCGGTATCATGATTGTGTTTGCAGATCAGGTTCCTGCTGCAATCGCAACTGTACTGAATTCTGCTTTCACTCCGACTGCTGCTCAAGGCGGTTTCCTCGGTGCTACCGTTATGCTGGCAATGCGCAGTGGTGTTGCTCGTGGCGTATTCTCCAACGAATCCGGTTTAGGTTCTGCTCCTATCGTTGCTGCTGCTGCTAAAACCAAATGGGCTGCAGAGCAAGGCTTGATTTCTATGACCGGTACTTTTATTGATACTATTATCATTTGTACTCTGACCGGCTTGTCCCTGGTTGTCAGCGGTGTATGGTGCGGACCTCTGAACGGTGCTGCAATGACTGAATCTGCCTTCACCATGGCTTTCCCTGCATTTGGCAGCATGCTGCTTTTGGTTGGTCTTGTACTCTTTGCTTTCACCACCATCCTTGGCTGGAACTACTACGGCGAACGCTGTGTAGAATATCTGATGGGCGTAAAGGCAATTCTGCCGTACCGCATCATCTTCATATGCCTGATTGCCTGCGGTCCTTTCCTGAAGCTGGAAGAGATTTGGGTTTTGGCGGATATCGTTAACGGCCTGATGGCTATTCCTAACTTAATTGCTTTGATTGCTTTGTCCGGTGTAGTTGTTGCCGAAACTAAGGCTTATCAGAAGCATCTGGCTGAAGAAAAGAATAAATAAGTAAGCCTAATATTTCATCTTTATATAGCAAAGCGGCGTTGTGCGACTCTCCCCAGAGTTCCCACAGCGCCGTTTTGTTATTAAAAAAATCAATAAACATACTTTAGTTTACAGTTTTGTATGTATGCGTGTATACATTGCTGTAAGATCTTGAATTTTGTTTTACATGTGTTATAATCAGATACATAAGTAAATAGTGAGTGGATGAAGTACATAGGAGAAGGCAATGCCTACCGAAGGAGCAAAAACTCTCAGGTGCTTATAAAAAGCAAGAACCGTGTACAGACACAACTCTGGAGAGTCCCTTGAATGGGCGCCGAAGGTGCAAAGATGTGAATATTTACATCCTTATCTCTCAGGCCAGTGGACGGAGCAAAATAACAATGATAGCACAGCTATCATGGCCGCTGACAAACCGGAGTATCAGGTAATTATACTCCGGCTTTTTATTTACTTAGGGAACTTTGAAAATGAGAGGGGAAATCATCATGTTGGAAACATTGAATGCAATTGATTCGTTTGTCTGGGGTCCGCCACTACTGGTATTGCTTGTAGGTACCGGCATTATGCTGACCATTCGTTTAGGCTTGTTGCAGGTATTGAAGCTGCCGCAGGCATTGAAGCTTATCTTCTGTGCCAAGAATGATGGTCACGGTGACGTAAACAGCTTTAAAGCATTGTGTACCGCTCTTGCTGCAACTGTTGGTACCGGTAATATTGTCGGTGTTGCTACCGCAATTAAGGCCGGTGGTCCCGGTGCATTGTTCTGGATGTGGCTGGCTGCCTTCTTCGGTATGGCAACCAAATATGCAGAATGCCTGCTGGCTGTAAAATATCGTACTGTCGACGCTAACGGCAATATCTCCGGCGGTCCGATGTATTACATTCAAAACGGCCTTGGCAAGCAATATAAACCCTTGGCTACTATGTTCTGCGTTTTCGGTATCATGTGCGCATACTTCGGCGTAGGTACCTTCGCTCAGGTAAACTCCATCGTTGAGATTACCAAAATCTCTGCAGGCATCCCGGTTCTTTATACCGGCATTGCGCTGACAATTCTTGTTGCTGCCGTAACCATAGGCGGTCTGAAATCCATCGCTACTGTTTCTTCTAAGGTTGTTCCCGGTATGGCAGTAATTTACTTCCTGACTACCTTAGGTATTTTGATAGCTTTCGCTGATCAGGTGCCGGCAGCTGTAGCACTGGTTATTGAAAGTGCCTTCACTACTACTGCTGCACAGGGTGGCTTCCTTGGTGCAACTGTTATGCTGGCAATGCGCAGCGGTGTTGCCCGCGGCGTATTCTCCAACGAATCCGGCTTAGGCTCTGCTCCTATCGTAGCGGCTGCTGCTAAAACTAATTGGCCTGCTGAACAAGGTCTGGTTTCCATGACCGGTACCTTTATCGATACCATCATCATCTGCACCATGACCGGTTTGTCCTTGATTGTTACCGGCGTTTGGAACGGTGAACTCAACGGTGCTGCAATGACTAATGCAGCCTTCACTTCCGCCTTCCCTGCTTTCGGCAGCTGGCTGCTGTTGGTTGGCCTGGTGCTCTTCGCCTTCACTACCATCCTCGGCTGGAACTATTACGGCGAACGTTGCGTAGAATACCTGATGGGTGTTAAAGCAATTCTTCCGTACCGCATCGGTTTCATCATTCTTGTTGCCTGCGGTCCGTTCCTGAAACTGGAAGAAATCTGGGTTATGTCCGATATCGTTAACGGTCTGATGGCTTTGCCTAACCTGATTGCTCTGGTTGCTCTTTCCGGCGTAGTTGTTGCTGAAACAAAAGCTTATCAGAAGCATCTCAAGGAAGAGGCTGAGTTGGTTCCGGTAAAATTAGCCGAAGAAACCAATCATTAAGTTATCCCATTTAATTTAATATAGTGCAGCGGCACCGTGAGACTCTCCCCAGAGTTCCCACAGTGCCGCTTGCCTTTGCGCTTGCGCAAAAGTTTGCGGTATGCTAAACTAGCCTTAGAGAGATTACTTACAATCTTTTAAATCAAATGTATCAGTAACCAACTACGTGTATATTTTTTCGCTGTGCCGGTTGGTTTGTCGGTAGATGAAAGGAAGTGCGCAATGAGCATTATCGGTAATATTATCTGGTTTTTATTTGGCGGTATTTTAGCAGGCATTATCTGGTATCTGGTAGGCCTGTTATGGTGTTTGACGATTATCGGTATTCCGGTAGGACTGCAGTGCTTTAAGCTGGGACGGTTGAGCTTCTTCCCATTTGGCAAGGATGTAGCTTTGAGCGGTGAAACAACCTCGTTGCTGTTAAATATTTTTTGGCTGATTTTTGGCGGTATCGAGCTGGCAATTACGCATGCAGTTTTTGCTGTAATTCTGTGCTGTACGATTATCGGCATTCCCTTCGGCATGCAGCATTTTAAGCTGGCTAAGCTGGCACTGTTGCCGTTTGGAGCACAGATTACGGATAAGTAATAATTAAATTTGAATGCAAGCGCAGTTCATGCAGGAATTTTATTCACGATTTCTTCAAAACTTTGCCCTTGCTATGTCACAGCAATATAGTATACTATGAGTGTAGCAAGAAGTTGCTACACCCTTCCCATCAAATTCATCATAAACAGCTTTCCTAAGAGAAACAGCCTGCAATATCCCCTGCAGGCTGTTTTCTCGTTTTCTAAAGCTCGTGTTGCTTTGCTGGCATTAAAATTGAACGTTTTGATTTATAAAAATAAGCCGTAAACGTGCTTTAGCGTTTATGGTTTACTCTTTTAGCATTATGGTTAACCTTGTGATAAAAGAAGGTTGACTAATCTTTTTATCACGTATATAATTAGTAAGTACACGAATTTATGATGGAGGCACTGTTGTGATTAGTATAAAAAATTTGAAGCATTACTATACAGATGCTGATGGCAATGAGGTAAGGGCACTGGATGGTGTGAGCCTGGAGATTAAGCAGGGCGAATTTGTTGCTGTTATCGGCGCTAACGGCAGCGGTAAATCTACGCTGGCACGTCACTTGAACGCTTTACTGCTGCCGACTGACGGCACTGTGCTGGTAGATGGCATGGACACTGAAGATGAAAGCAAAATGTGGGATATCCGCCAAAAGGTGGGCATGGTGTTCCAAAATCCCGACAACCAGATAGTTGCTGCGATTGTCGAAGAGGATGTGGCCTTCGGTCCGGAAAATATCGGCGTACCTGGTCCGGAAATACCGCAGCGTGTAGCAGATTCGTTGGCTGCTGTAGGCATGACGGAATATGCCAAACATGCACCGCATCTTTTGAGCGGCGGCCAGAAGCAGCGTGTGGCTATAGCAGGTATTCTGGCGCTGCAGCCGGAATGCATTGTGCTGGACGAGCCTACAGCGATGCTTGACCCGCAGGGACGCAAGGAAATCGTGGGCACTGTACGTAAGCTCAATGAAGAAAAAAATATGACTATAGTTTATATTACGCATTACATGGTTGAGGCACTGGCTGCTGACCGCGTAGTTGTTATGGAAAAAGGTCATATCAGATTTATGGGTACTCCGCGTGAGGTTTTCAGCAGAGTGGATGAGCTGGAGGCCTTGGGACTGGAGGCTCCGCTGGCAGCGAAGGTAGCCAGCGAGCTGCGCAAAAGCGGTGTAAAGCTGCCGCAGGATATTATTACAGATGAGGAGCTGGCGCAGGCATTATGTCAATAAAACTTTCTAATATATATCATACATATTCCAAAGGCACGCCGTTTGAACGCCTGGCGCTCAATGATGTATCGCTGGAGATTTCCAAGGGCGAAATAGTTGCTATTATAGGACACACAGGCAGCGGTAAGTCTACCTTAGTACAGCATTTAAACGGCTTGCTGAAGCCGGATAAGGGCAGCGCAAGCATTGATGACATTAATATTACTGCTAAGAGTGCAGAGGCCAAGACTGCACGCCAGCAGGTTGGCATGGTATTTCAGTATCCAGAGCATCAGCTGTTTGCGGAAACTGTTTTTGAGGATATCGCCTTCGGCCCGCGCAATAAAGGCTTTGCCGAGGATGAGGTAGAAAAGCAGGTGCGTGAGGCTATGGCCTTCGTCGGCCTGGATTATGATACCTATGCGCAGCGCTCTCCCTTTCAGCTGAGCGGCGGCCAGATGCGCCGTGTAGCTATTGCCGGTGTGGTTGCGATGAACCCGGATTATCTGGTTTTGGACGAGCCTTCCGCAGGCTTGGACCCGCGCAGCCGTAATGCAGTATTTAAGGAAATCATGTCACTGCACAAGAGCCGTGGCATTGCTATTGTGCTGGTAACGCACAGCATGGAGGAGGCAGTAAAATATGCTGACCGCCTGCTGGTTATCAACGCCGGCAAGGTGCTGTTCGACGGTACTCCCGCAGATATTTTCAAGCAGCATGCCGATGAGCTGGTCAAGGTTGGCGTAGATGTTCCGCAGGTTTACAAGCTGGCGGATTTGCTGCGTAAAAACGGCCTGGCAGTGAAAGAGAATATTAAAGACGATATGAGTCTGGTTAAGGCGATTAAGCAAGCAAAGGGGTGGAAATAATGCTGACAGATATAACCTTAGGACAATATTTCCCCGGTAACTCCTTTATCCATAAGCTTGATCCGCGTACTAAGCTGTTGGCCACCTTGATTTATATCATTGCTATTTTCTTTGCGGTAACGCCGTTGGCTTATGGCATTCTGACTGCCTTTGCCGCTGTAGTAATTCTTATTTCAAGAGTACCGTGGATGCTGGTCTTCAAATCCTTGAAGCCTATTTGGATTATCGTTATTCTGACGATGCTGATTCATATGTTTACCGCTCCCGGTGAGCATATTGTTTTTACCTGGAAGTTTTTGAGCGTAACTGCCGAAGGTATCGACATGGGCGTAAAGATGGCAGTTCGCCTGATTCTGCTGCTGCTGTTTTCTTCGGTGCTGACCTTTACGACATCACCGATTGTACTGACAGACGGTATTGAAAATCTGCTGCGTCCGTTCAAAAAGCTGGGTGTTCCTGCGCATGAGCTGGCTATGATGATGACCATTGCTTTGCGCTTTATTCCTACATTATTGGATGAAACAGACCGCATTATGAAGGCACAGACCTCTCGCGGAGCTGATTTTGCCAGCGGCAATATCTTCCAGAGAATGAAAAATATGCTGCCTTTGCTGGTACCGCTGTTTATCAGTGCCTTCCGTCGTGCCGATGAACTGGCTGTTGCAATGGAAGCACGCTGCTATCGCGGCGGTGAAGGACGTACACGCATGCACGAGCTGGTATATGCCGGCCGCGATTATCTGGCCTTTGCTTTGATTATTATACTGGCGGTTGGCCTGGCAGTATTGCGCTGGGGGAATATATGCGTACAATAAAGCTGGTCGTAGCCTATGACGGCAGTGCCTATCATGGCTTTCAGAAGCAGAAAAACGTGCAGACGGTGCAAAATGTTTTGGAAGAAGCGTTGACTATGCTGTGCGGCGAAAAAGTAGTAACCGCAGGCAGTGGGCGCACGGATACAGGCGTGCATGCTTTGGCACAGACGGTGACCTTTACTACGAATGGACGCATTCCCTGTGCTAATCTGGTGCGTGCGGCGGCAAGCCTGTTGCCGGAGGATATCGTGGTTGTGAGCGCCGAGGAGATGCCGGAAGGCTTTCACGCACGCTTCAGCGCACGGTGGAAGACGTATCATTACAAGCTGCTTGTCAATGAGCACGTCAATCCCTTTATGGTGCGTTATGCCTGGCAGCTGCGTCAGCAGCTTGAGGTGAAGGCCATGAACGAAGCGGCGGAGCTGCTGCTGGGAACGCATGATTTCAGTGCCTTCCGCAGTAGCGGCAGTGTTGATACTTCGCCGATAAAAACAATTTTTGCTGCCAAGTGGCAGCAGCAGGGAGAAGAGATTCTTTTCCGCATCAGCGGTGACGGCTTTTTATATCACATGGTACGCAACATAGTCTGGTCCCTGGTACAGGTGGGAATGGGCAAGCGCACGGTGCAGGATTTTGCCGCCGAGCTGACGGCACAGCGCTGTGAATTTTTAAACGAGCCTGCTCCGGCACAGGGTTTATACCTGGCGGAGGTTGGTTATCGGGAGTATCCGCAGCTTTAAGGGAAAAACTCTTGGAAAATGCTAAAATTTTAACAAAAATACTTGACTTAAACTCTTAAGTTGCGTATAATATATCTACGTGATTTTCCGCTTGATTTCACTAGCCCCGAAATACGGTGAGAAGATCGCAACGAACTGTATATTTGGAAAATATCTAGGAGGGACACAAGCGATGAAATCTTTTATGGCTAATCCGTCTAACATCGAACACAAATGGTACGTTGTTGACGCAGCTGATAAAACTCTGGGCCGCCTGGCTGCAGAGGTTGCAAAAGTCCTGCGCGGTAAACACAAACCGACCTTTACCCCGCATATGGACACCGGTGATCACGTAATCATTATCAATGCAGATAAGGTTGTTCTGACCGGCAAAAAACTGACTCACAAAATCTATTTCCGTCATTCCGGTTATCTCGGCGGCGACAGCTATGTAAAAGCTGGCGACATGCTGAAGAAAAACCCTGTAAGAATGGTAGAGCTCGCTGTTAAAGGCATGATTCCGCACAACAGCCTCGGCGCTCAAATTTTCTCCAAACTTCATGTATATGCTGGCAGCGAACATCCGCATGCAGCTCAAAAACCTGAAGTAATGGAAATCAACGTTAGATAATATCCGGGAGGGAACAAATAAATGGCAGTAGTTACTTATAACGCAACTGGTCGTCGTAAATCTTCTGTTGCTCGCGTTCGCCTGGTTCCGGGTGAAGGCAACATCGTTATCAACGACCGTGAATTGAACAAATACTTTGGTCTGAAAACCTTAGAGCTGATTGTTAACCAACCGCTCGAAGTTACCGAAACCAAAGGCAAATATGACGTACTCGTTAACGTAAACGGCGGCGGTATTTCCGGCCAAGCTGGTGCTATCCGTCACGGCATTGCTCGCGCTCTGCTGAAAGTTGACGCTGAATTCCGTCCTGCTCTGAAAAAAGCAGGCTTCCTGACTCGCGACCCGCGCGAAAAAGAACGTCGTAAATACGGCTTGAAGAAAGCTCGTAAAGCTAGCCAGTTCTCCAAACGTTAATTTTTGGTTTACTGTCAAGCACCAATCACAAATACAAATCGCACAAATTACTCCGCAACTGTTTTGGTTGCGGAGTTTTTGTATTTCCCGGCTAATCTGATTCGGATTGAAAATGTAATTTTAACTAAGCGCTTTGTTTCAGTAGTCGTAGTAAACGAAAATAGCATACCTCATAATGCTTTCGGTATTTCAAAGGGATTTACGGTTTATGCATACTATTTGTCTTCCCAAACACTATAATCAGATATTTTAGAATTGTGCTTTACTCTAATGTAAGAAACACTTGTAATTATTTTTGCGCAAAAATGTATGTTATGCTTGTCAAAAACCTATGAAACATATATACTAAGACAAATCGGACTATTTTCGGACTGAAATAGTATATATGTTTTGAAAGGGGTATTGTTTTGTTTACAAGTATGTTTTTTTATTTATTTATTTATCTGCCTGTTGATTTTTGGCATTGGTGACGTTTTAGGCGTTGCGACAAAGGCAAAGGTATCTGCTTTATTTGTCAGCCTGATGCTTTTCCTTGTTGGTTTTATGACAGGTGTTCTGCCGCCGGATATTATTAAGCTCGCCGGTCTTACCGACATTGGTAAATGGTCTTTGATTTTCGTAGTATTCAGCATGGGTACCAGCCTGAATATTAAGCAGCTGATTGCTGAATGGCGCACAGTTGCAGTTGCTGTTTTATCCATGATTGTTTTGATTGCCGGCAGCGTTGTTCTGATTCCCGTAATCGGCTATCAGAAAACTATTGTCAGCATTCCTATTATCAACGGCGGTATCATTGCTACTCAGATTATGACCAGCGCTGCTATGGATAAAGGCTTTGCTATGGCTGCTGCTTTGGGTACTGTTTTGTACGCTGTGCAAAAATTCGTTGGTACTCCTGTTGCTTCTTACTTTGGCCTGCGTGCTGCTAAGGAAGCATTGGCGGAATTCCGTCGTACCGGTGTTAATCCTTATGCACCGAAGGAATAGGTGCATGGCGGTGCAGCTCCTAAAGAAACCTTCTTTGAAAAACACAAAAAATTCTATGGTCCTTTTGCTTCTCTGACTATCGCAGCCTTCTTCAGTTGGCTGGCATTCGTTATCGGAAAATATACCGGTCTGAGCGCTACTATTTGGTCTTTGATTTTAGGTGCAGTAATTGGCAGCACCGGCCTTGTTCCACTGAAAATCCTGGATCATGCAAAATCCTCCGGTATCTTTAACGTTGGTGTATTTGCGGTAATTATTCCTTCTCTGGCAAAAATTAAAGTCAGTGATTTGCTTGTATTGAGCTTTAATACCATTATGGTATTTATCGTGGTATTTGCTGTACTTTTCCTGTTCTTCTATATTCTGCCGCTGTGGAAAATCCTGGGCAACAGAAACCTGGCTATGGGCGTAGCCGTAATGCAGCTTTTGGGCTTCCCAGCAACCTATCTGGTAGCAAACGAAATTGCTATCGCTACAGGCGAAACGGAAGAGGAAAGGCAGGTTGTCAACGACGCAATTATGCCGAAATATCTTGTAGGCGGTTTTGCTACCGTTACTACCTTCTCGGTAATTACTGCCGGTATTTTAGAGAAATTCCTGTAAGTTGGTAAAGGAGAATAGCAATGAAATTTGATGCACAAAATTATCCGTATGCTTCTAAACGTAGTGTTGTTTATGCTAAAAATGGTATGGTATGCGTAGGTAATCCTACGGCTGCTTCCGCAGGCCTGCAAACCTTGCTTAAGGGCGGTAACGCAATTGATGCCGCTATTACTGTTGCAACCTGTCAGCCTGTAGTTGAGCCTACCGGTAATGGCCTGGGCAGTGACTGCTTTGCACTTATCTGGTATAAGGGCAAGCTGTATGGCATTAACGGCAGCGGTCCGGCTCCGATGGCTGCTTCTATCGCAGCTTTGAAGGAACGTGGCTTTGATAAAATTCCTCCCTATGGTGTTGAGCCGATTAACGTTCCGGGTGCTGTAGGCGCATGGATGGAAATTCATAAAAAGTTTGGCAAGCTGCCTATCAAAACTGTTATGGAACCCTCCATCAACTATGCGGAAAACGGCTATCCTGTTTCTCCGAACATGAGCCGTCTGTGGGAAGAGGCTGACGGCTTCTATACCAAATATAAAGACAGACCGGAATTCAAAGGCTGGTTTGATACCTTTGAGCCTAATGGTCATTGGCTGCAGCCGGGCGAAGTATTCAAGAATCCTGATATGGCCAAAAGCCTGCGCCTGATTGCCGAAACCTATGGCGATGCCTTCTATAAAGGTGAGCTGGCAGATAAGATTGATGCTTTTATGCAAGAACATAACGGCTTCCTGCGCAAGAGCGACCTTGAAGCCTACAAACCGGAATGGGTTGAACCGCTGAGCGTTAACTATCGCGGCTACGACATCTGGGAGCTGCCTCCTAACGGTCATGGTATTACCGTACTTATGGCGCTGAATATTCTTAAAGGCTATAACTTTACCGAGCGCGATACCGTAGAAAGCATGCATAAGCAAATCGAAGCTATGAAGCTAAGCTTTGTTGATACTAAAGAATATGTTGCCGAACCTTACTACATGAAGGTTACTGCCGAGCAGCTTTTGAGCGAGCGCTATGCCGCATACCGCCGTGCTCTGATTAATGATAAAGCGTTGGAGCCGGTTGTAGGCGACCCACGCTACAGCAGCACTGTTTACTTCTGCACCGCTGATGCCGAAGGTAATATGGTCAGCATGATTCAGAGCAACTATCGTGGCTTCGGCAGCGGTATCGTTGTACCAGGTACTTCTATTTCCTTTAATGACCGTGCCGAGAACTTCTCCTTTGATGAAAATCATCCGAATGCACTGCAGGGTGGCAAGCGTCCGTACCACACCATTATTCCTGCCTTCATGACCAAAGATGGTCAGGCTGTGAGTGCCTTTGGTATTATGGGTGGCTTTATGCAGCCGCAGGCTCATGTTCAGGTTGCTATGAACATGATTGATTTCGGCCTGAATCCGCAGCAGGCACTGGATGCGCCGAGATGGCAGTGGATTGGTGGTAAGACCGTAGAAGTAGAACAGGATACTCCTAACCACATTATCCGTCAGCTGCAGCGTATGGGCCATAATGTTGTGGTTCAGCCCGACCCGTATCATATGGGCCGCGGACAGATTATTATCCGTGATGAGGATGGCGTGCTGTGCGGTGCAACCGAAAAGCGTACAGACGGACAGATTGCCTGCTTCTGAATTAAAAGCATCTGTTCTTTCAATTTTGCAATATCTTTGTGAAAAACAAAAATAAAAAAAGGATTTTAGATATACTTGCAAGAATTAATAATAGTTACAAAGCTGTGTGAAGGAGTGAAAGCGAATGATAGTAGGCGTAGGCTGTGATATTATTGAAATAGAACGTATTGCCCGGGCAATAAAGCGTGAATCTTTTATCCGGCGAGTGTTTACTGCTGAGGAAGCTGCCTATTGTCAAAGAAGAGGACAGCAGGCGGCGGCAAGCTTTGCAGCACGCTTCGCTGCTAAAGAAGCTGTGCTGAAAGCATTGGGAACCGGTCTGCGCGAAGGCTCGCTGCAGGAAATAGCCGTAGACAACGATGTTCTGGGAAAGCCTTTGGTGCAGCTTAGCGGTCACTTTGCGATGCTGGCAAAACAGCTTGGAGTAAAAAATATACAAATCAGCTTAAGCCATAGCAGAGAACTTGCTACGGCGTATGTGATAATGGAGGATGACAAATGAAATTAGTAAATTTACAGGAAATGAAACAGCTTGATCAACTGGCGACAGCGGAATATGCTGTACCGGGAATCTTATTGATGGATAATGCAGCGCAGGCTGTTGCCGATGCTGTTAATGATAGCTTAGATGATCTGGATGGCGAAAGCGTAGTTGTTTTTTGCGGTGGCGGCAATAATGGCGGCGATGGCTTCGGTGCTGCCCGTTGGCTGCAAAATTATGGTGCGAGAGTGCGCGTTTTTGTTGTAGGCAAGGAACTCGAGGCTGTGACAGGTGATGCTGCGGCAGAGCTTGCGATGTTGCAAAAAACTGATGCTAAGGTAGAGGCTATTGCCGGCGAGGATGACTGGGTAGTAGCTGAGCTTGCTGCTGCGAAGGCTGATATTTTGGTTGATGCTTTAGCAGGAACCGGCTTTCATGGCGAGCTTGAGGGCGATTTGCTGCGTGCCTGCAGATTACTGAATGACAGCGAAAAATATATTGTAGCAGTTGACGTACCGACAGGTGTAAATGCAGACAATGGTGCTGTTTCTGAAAATGCTGTACGTGCGGATAAAACCGTGACGATGGCTTTGTTAAAAACCGGTCTTTTGCTCTATCCCGGCCGTGAGTATTGCGGTGATATTGAGCTGGCAGATATAGGTATGCCTGCAAAAATGGTAGAGGAATGTGCCAGCAAAAAATATCGTCTGACAGACGATATTGTGCGTGAGCTGCTGCCGCTGCGTAAAGCTGATGCGCATAAGGGCGATGCAGGACGCGCTGTTATCTGTGCCGGCAGCCCCGGCTTCGCCGGTGCCGCTGCTTTGAGCAGCTACGCCGCAGTAAAGGCTGGTGCAGGCCTTGTAGCGCTTTATACTCCGCTCAGCAGCCGTGATGTGCTGGCAGGCAAGCTTACAGAGGTTATGGTGCACGGACTGCTGGAGCGTATGCCCGGTATTCTTGGCGGCGGCGCAACAGGCGATGTAGTGAAAAATGCTAATGCTGCCGATGTACTGGCAATCGGCCCAGGCTTGGGTACAAGTGAAAGTACACAGCAGGTAGTGCGTGATATCCTGCTGCAGGTGCAGGTACCTGTTGTTATTGATGCGGATGCATTGACAGCATTACAGGGACATACGGAAATTCTTGCACAGATGCAGGCAGCTAAGGTGCTGACTCCGCATCCGGGTGAAATGGCACGTCTTATCGGTAAAGAAATCAGCGAAATTAATGCTGACCGTATCAATATTGCTGCGCAATATGCTCAGGAATGGAATGCTGTGCTGGTGCTCAAGGGAGCACCGACCGTTATTGCCTGCCCGGATGGCAGCGTTTATGTAAACAGCACCGGCTCCAGTGCTTTGGCTACAGGTGGCAGCGGTGATGTGCTGACAGGTATTATTGCCGGTCTGGCAGCGCAGGAGATTACTCTGCAGGAGGCTGCTGTGTGCGGGGTTTACCTGCACGGAAAGGCTGCGGATATCAGCGGTATTGATATCGGGCTGGCAGCAGGCGAGCTGGCGCAGTTTTTGCCGGAGGCCCGTCATGAGGTTCTGAAGGGCAATTAATGCTTTAACGGTAATTTTGTTTACAGACTTATGTAATTAGTGTTAAAATAAACTGTTGAAGTAAAATCTTTAGTAAGAGTATGTAAGTTTGCGAGGTGGAACTATTGCGCAAGATTTTCCTGCTGACGCTGCTGGCCTGCTGTATGCTTTTAGGCGCGGTTGCTCAGGCGGCGCAGATAACAGATGTAAAATGGGGTGTCAATAAAGCAGACGTTCTGCGTATTGTTGTTGATGTAACGGATACTGCAGGCTATGCTGTTGATATGGAAGGCGATACGCTGAATCTGACGGTGAATGCCGATAAGGGAGCGCAGGTGCCGCATAGTAAGGCTGTAAAAAGCTCTTTGGCTGATTCCTTGAAAATTGTGGATAAAGGCAGCTATACGGTGGTGCGTGTACCGCTGAAACAGCGTCTGCTGGAAAAAAGCTATAAGGCTTTCGTCTTAAAGAAGGATCCTGCAACAGGCCGTCCCTTCCGTGTAGTGCTTGATGTTATGCCGCGCCAGGCTTCCTACAGTGGTTCCGGTGCTGCAACCACCGTTGTAAGCAACAGACCGGTAGTAAGCAACCGTCCGACAAAAAATAACAGCAGTATCAAGAAAAATATCGTTATAAAAACAAGTACCGCAGCGGATAAGAAAGCGGATAAAAAGAAGAGCAGCAGTAAAAATAAAAACGATAATAAGAAAAATACTGCTGCTGCCAAAACGGAAACAAAAGTAAATAAATCTGACGCTGATAAGCTTGCGGTAATCAAAGGAAACGGCAGGTTCCGCACAAGCGGCGGTCTTGACGGTAAAATTATTACCTTAGATGCAGGCCATGGCGGCAGCGATCCGGGAGCTATAGGCAGTGATGGTACGAAGGAAAAAAATATTACTCTGCCAATTGCCAAAATGCTTAAGGAAATCTTGGAAGATAAAGGTGCCAAGGTCTATATGACGCGCACTACCGATGTTGATGTATTCGGACCTAATGCCAGTGATGCAGAGGAACTGCAGGCACGTGTAAACGTTGGCGAAAAATATAATTCGGATATGTTTGTCAGCCTGCATGTCAATTCTTCGGTCAATAAAAATGTTGGTGGTTTTTCTACATACTACTATCCGAAAACCGATAATGATTTGCGCTTAGCTAAAAATATCCAAAATAAGCTGGCTGCTAATTTCGGTGTAGATGATTTGGGTGTACGTCAGGCAAACTTTTATGTTATCAAGCGTATCAGTATGCCGGCAGTTTTAGTAGAAATGTGCTTCATCAGCAATGAAAAGGAGCTGACCTTGATGAAGGGACAATGGTTCCAAAAGAAAACAGCTCGTCTGATTGCTGAAGGCATTGAAAAATATTTTGCATAATACGGAGGCGGCAAGTAATGAGAAAGCTAATTTTATTGATGCTGCTTTTGTGTGCAGTAATAGCAAGCGGTTGCAGTGAAAATGTTCCGCCGAAAGAGGATGCCAAGAATGCAGCAACAGCTGCGGTACAGGAAAAAAAGGATATCAGCTTTATTGTTTATCGTGCAGCTTCCGATGGCAGCGAAAAGCTGTTGCCGGAAAAAATTACGATGAAGGATAACGGCAAAAGTTTGCCGGAAAATGCTTTGATTGCCTTGGTGACTACTAAGCCGCAGGATGCAAAAATGGATGATGTTGTACCTATCGGTACTAAGGTGCGCAGTCTTAAAATTGAGCAGGACGGCACTGCCTATGCTGATTTTACGCGCGAGCTGGCAAAGAAGGGACAAGGATCCTATGGTGAGATGATGCTTTGCTACGCTATTACCAATACCTTGACAGAATTTCCTGAAATTAAGCGGGTACAAATTCTGATAGAAGGTAAAAAGGCTATTACCTTGAGTGGTCATATGGATATTGAGGATCCGCTGACGCGTAATACGACTTTATTGTAAAAACAAAGAAGCGGTACTGGTAAGTCTGGTGCCGCTTTTTCAAATTATTGATTACTATGGCAGGGGATTTCTTTCTTGCCAAATGTGAGGAGAGTTGGTTATGGAATTTTATTTGCAGGACAGCGCTGCAACGGAAGCCTTGGGAAGGCTTTTGGGAAAGCATGCAGCAAGCGGTGACGTTTTCTGCCTGAGCGGTGACCTTGGCGCAGGCAAAACGCTGCTCAGCCGCGGTGTTGCTGTAGCCTTGGGGGCTGAGGCCGAAGATGTTAACAGTCCGACCTTTGCCATCATGAATGTTTATCAGGGGCGTGAGCTGGAAATAAGGCATTTTGATTTATATCGCCTCAACCGTCCGGAGGAGCTGGAGGACATCGGCTTTGAGGAATATGCCGGAGGCGATGGCGTAACATTGATTGAATGGGCTGAACTGTTCAAGGATGAGCTGCCGGAGGAATATCTGCAGATTACTTTGCTGCATGATGGTGAAGGCCGTCGCGCTGTGCTGCAGGCTCAGGGTGAAAGATATGAAAAACTGCTGCGGGAGGTAGAAAAAGATGCTGACTTTGGCAATTGATACGGCTACTAAGGTGTGCACGATTGCATTATGCCGTGATAAGGAAATTTTAGCTGAATATACGATAAATATGGGGATGACACACAGCGAAGGCTTGCTGCCGCAATTAGACCAGCTGCTGCAGCGTACCGGTGTACAAAAGCAGGACATCGAGCTTTTGGCTGTAAGCATGGGACCTGGTTCCTTTACCGGCCTGCGTATCGGTCTGGCAACGGCAGAGGCTATGGCCTATAGCTGGCAGTGCTGTCTGCACGGAGTTGATACTTTAAAAGCTTTGGCTTATAATATCCAGCTTGAGGGCAGGGTGCTGTCACCGGTGCTGGATGCGCAAAAGGGTAATTTTTATCAGGCCTTGTACGAATGGCGCAACGGTGAGCTTGTGGAGCTGGCACCTGTTGAGGTTGTCAGTGCGGAAAAAGCATTAGAAAGAATTGCGCTGCAGGGAACCCCTGCGTTGCTTTTGGGCGAGTGCAGCAAGCTTGCGAAAAACGGTCTGCCTGATTTTATCAGCGTGGCACCGGAAGCATTGCGTATGCCTAAAGGCAGCTCTGTAGCATTGGCTGCCTTGGCGGAATTTGATGCAGAAAACGATAAGAAAATTTTTGGCCTGGAGCCATACTATATCAGAAGATCGGAGGCTGAGGAATTGTGGGAGAAGAAGCACAAGCAACAATAAGCTTCAGAGCAATGACGGAAGCGGATATTCCGGCTTTGGTTGCCATAGAAGCACAATCCTTTTATGATGCCTGGAATGAAAATATGCTGCGTAATGAAATAGCCAACGAGCTGACTACCTATCTGGTAATGGAATGTGCCGGCAAGCTTGTCGGTTATGCGGGCTTCTGGCTGGTAGCCGGCGAAGCGCAGATTACCCGTGTGGCTGTTGCTGATGAAGAACGCGGCCAGGGTTATGGCACACGTCTGACGGCAGCGTTGGTCAACAAGGCCTGGGAGCTTGGCGCTACGGCTATTACGCTAGAGGTGCGCGAGGGAAATATTGCCGCGCAGAAGGTTTATCTGACCTGTGGCTTTGCCAGCGAAGGCATTCGTCCGAATTATTACGAAGACAATCATGAAAATGCAGTTATAATGTGGCTGTATAAAGAAGGAGCAGGCCATGAATAAAGAGCAGAAGGATGTATATATTTTAGGTATTGAAAGCAGCTGTGATGAAACTGCGGCTGCTGTAGTAAAGAACGGGCGTGAGGTACTGAGCAACATTATCTCCTCCCAAATTGTTATTCACCGTAAATTCGGCGGCGTTGTGCCGGAAATTGCTTCCCGTAAGCATATAGAAAATATTATGCCTGTTATCGACGAGGCTTTGTCACAGGCAGGCGTCGGCATGGAGCAGATAGATGCTGTTGCCGTTACCTACGGACCTGGTCTGGTCGGCGCGCTGCTTGTCGGTCTTTCGGCTGCCAAGGCGCTGGCCTGGGCAACGGACAAACCGTTGATAGGTGTCAACCATCTTGAAGGCCATGTATTTGCCAACTTTTTGGCAGACAGCGAGCTGAAGCCGCCGTTCATGGCGTTGGTTGTCAGCGGCGGACACACGGCCCTGCTGAAGGTTACCAGCTATAACAGCTTTGAGCTTTTGGGACAGACGCGTGATGATGCGGCAGGCGAAGCCTTCGACAAGATTGCCCGTGTTATGGGGCTGCCTTATCCCGGAGGTCCGGAAATTGAGCGCTTGGCATTGGGCGGCAATGACCATGCTATTGATTTTCCGGTAGCACGTTTGGACAAGCCTTATGAATTCAGCTTCAGCGGTTTGAAATCTGCCGTAATCAATTATCTGCACAATCAGCAGCAGGCAGGCCGTGAGGTGAACCGCAGCGATGTTGCGGCATCCTTCCAGCGTGCGGTTGTTGATGCACTTGTTAAGGAAGCGGTGCATGCTATGCAGCATACCGGCTACAATAAAATTGTGTTGGCCGGCGGCGTTTCTGCCAATAAAACCTTGCAAAACACACTGGCAAAGGCTATGGAGGAGATTGGTGCCCAACTGGTGCATCCGACACCGATTTTGTGTACCGATAATGCTGTAATGATTGCCTGCCGCGGTTATTTTATGTATCAGGCCGGCAGCTTCAGTCCATTGGATTTAAACGCTAATCCATCTTTGAAATTAGGCTAAACAAGTGTCTTTTATAGTGCATAAGCCTGTGGATATTGTGGATAAGCGGGCAATATCCACATATAAGCGCATTACTGTTGTGGAAAAGCCTGTGGATATAGTGGATAAAATAGTGGATTAATCAGATAAAGCTGTGGAAAGGACAACAGCAGGAAGAAGAGGGGAAACATGCTGAGCAATTTAACAGCAGAACAAAGAAACAGTTTACAAGCTATGCCACAGGTACTCGGTCTGGCGGCAGATATAGCACATGCTGCTGTGACGATTTATCTGCCGGGAGAGAATAAAAAGTTTTTTAATGTTTATAAGCAGGAGCAGCCGATGACACAGGTCGGCAATGTGCGCCCGGATATGACGGGTCGGCGTGTACGTGCGGTTGAAGAGCCGCTCGTTGCGCGTGTGCTGCAAAAAAATGTGCCTGTTAACGGCAAGCGTGAATGGGCTTTGGGCATGTTCAACAGTCTGAAGGTTTTTCCGCTGCGTGACAGCCGCGGACATTGCTACGGTGCCGTCAGCTTTGAAAGTGCTGCTCCCGATGATATTATTATTGCTCAGTCACTGGAGCTTTTGTGCAATCTGCGCCAGGATGTGAGCAATAACAGCAACTATCAGCGGCTGCGGCCTTCTGACGGCATTATGGTGGTAGATGCCAACAGAGTGATTGTTGCTGCCAACAACCGTGCACGTCATATGTTTGATGTTATGGATATTTCTCATCTTGTCGGCTGCCGTACCAACGATGTTGCTATAAATTGGCCGCTGGTCGGTATGGTTATGGAAACAGGCACGGCGGAAAGCAAGGAATTTACGATGCATGGCATTTTGCTTTCCATACGTATTCTGCCGGTAATTCCCAGGCCTAAGGCCGGTTGTGCTATTGTTATTTTGCAAGATATTACCGAGCTGCGCAAAAAGGACGAGGAGCTGCTGATAAAATCTGTTGTAATTAAAGAGATTCATCACCGCGTAAAGAACAATCTGCAGACCATCGCCAGCCTGCTGCGCCTGCAGGAGCGTCGCGCGCAGTGTGACGAAACCAAAATAGTTCTACGTGACTGCGTCAACAGAGTCAACAGCATTGCTATTGTGCATGAGTATCTTTCGCAGCAGGATACCGGTCTGATTGATGTCGGTAAGGTGGCCAAGGGAATTTATCAGGCGATTATCAGCAGCATGCTGCATCCGGAATTTATCCTGCATGCCGATTTCAAAGCAGATCCTGTACAGCTGCCGTCAGATAAAGCAACAAGTATCGCTTTGATTCTCAACGAATTATTGCAGAATACTATAGAACATGCTTACGAAGGCCGGATGAGCGGCAGCCTTAAGGTGCGCTTTGCGGAAGAAAGCAAGCGTTATGTTTTGTCAATTGCCGATGACGGTGTAGGCCTTCCGGAAGGCTTTTCATTAAACAGCAACCGTCAAAGCTTAGGACTGAAAATTATCAAGACTATGGCGGAAGCTGACCTGCAGGGAAGCTTTAGCTTGACGAATCGTGAGGATGGCGGTACACTTGCATTAGTAACAATTCCAAAGGGGGGGCTGGAAGATGTTAAATAAACTGAGAATATTATTGGCAGATGATGAAGCTATTTTGCGTCTTGATTTGCGCGAAATGCTGGCGGATGCCGGTCATAAAATAGTAGGCGAGACTGCCAACGGACAGGAAGCAGTAAAGCTGGCTAAAGAGTTAAAGCCTGATTTTATTATCATGGACGTAAAAATGCCGATTATGGACGGTATTACCGCAGCAAAAATTATTGCTGCCGATAATATTGCTCCGGTATTGCTGCTGACAGCTTACAGTCAGCAGGATATTGTCGAGAAAGCATCGGATGCAGGCGTTATCGCTTATCTGGTTAAACCTGTACGCGAGGAACAGCTTTTCCCGGCAATGGAGATTGCGGCCAAACGCTTTCAGGAAATGCATAAGCTTAATCTGGAGCTTGATAAGCTGAAGGAAAGCTTGGAGACACGTAAGCTGCTGGACCGTGCCAAGGGTATCCTGATGGCAGCGCACGGAATGACGGAGCAGGAAGCATACCGTAAGATGCAGCAGTTCAGTATGGCCAAACGTATCAGTCTGAAGGAGCTGGCGGAAAGCATTATTGCAGCTGCGGCCAAAAGACAACAATGAGCTGAAAGGGCAGTGTGAACTGCTCTTTTTTTGTGTTCAAGCAAAAATTTGGGCCTGAGAAGCAAAAAAACAGGACGCTGAAGCCGATTTTTGAGGGCGTGAAGCAGAAATTGCGACAATTTTGTAAAAAACAGCGAAAAAGTACTTGCAATTTTTCCTAATATGGATATAATAAGAATTGTGGTTAGCACTCGGAACAAATGAGTGCTAATAACCAAGAAGCAAATTACTCTCACGTAAGTAAGAATACTCGAAAGGGGTTATAAAAATGTTAAAACCATTAGCTGATCACGTAATTGTAGAGGTTGTAGAAGTAGAAGAAAAAACTGCCAGCGGCATTTTCCTGCCGGATACCGCAGTAAAAGAAAAACCGCAACAGGGCAAGGTTCTGGCTGTAGGCAGAGGCAAATACAGCGACAACGGCACTCTGATTAAACCCGAAGTAAATGTTGGCGACGAAGTTATCTTCGCAAAATACAGCGGAACTCCTGTTAAACATCAAGGTAAGGATTACCTGATTCTTAGCGAACGCGATATCTTAGCAACCATTGAGAAGTAACATAAAAACTGTAATTAATTTTTAATTGAATTTTCAAAGGAGCGATATAAAATGGCTAAACAAATTCTGTTTAATGAAGAAGCTCGTCGTAGCCTGGAGCGTGGTGTAAATGCTCTGGCTGACGCTGTAAAAGTAACCCTCGGTCCTAAAGGCCGTAACGTTGTACTGGAAAAGAAATTCGGCGCACCGACCATCACCAATGACGGTGTAACCATTGCCCGCGACATCGAACTGGAAGATCCGTTTGAAAACATGGGCGCACAGCTGGTTAAAGAAGTATCCATCAAAACCAACGATGTTGCCGGTGACGGCACTACCACTGCTACCGTTCTGGCACAGGCTATGATTAACGAAGGTATGCGCAACGTTGCTGCCGGCGCTAACCCGATGGTTCTGAAAAAAGGTATCAAAAAAGCAGTTGATGTACTGGTTGACGAACTGAAAAATGTTTCCCAAAAGGTTGAAACCAAGGATGCAAAAGCACAAGTTGCTTCTATTTCCGCAGCTGATGATGAAATCGGTAACCTGATTGCCGATGCTATGGAAAAAGTTGGCGACGACGGTGTTATCACTGTTGAAGAATCCAAGACCATGGAAACTCATCTGGAAACCGTTGAAGGCATGCAGTTTGACCGTGGCTACATTTCCCCGTACATGGCAACCGATGCTGATAAAATGGAAGCTGTACTGAGCAATCCGTACGTATTCATTACCGATAGAAAAATCACCATGATTGCTGACATTATGCCGGTTCTGGAAAAAGTTGTTCAAAACGGCGGCGAACTCTTAATCATCGCTGAAGATGTTGAAGGCGAAGCACTGGCAACCTTGGTTGTCAACAAACTGCGTGGCACCTTCAAAGCTGTTGCTGTTAAAGCTCCTGGCTTCGGTGACCGTCGTAAAGCAATGCTGCAAGATATCGCTACTCTGACCGGTGCAACCGTTATCAGTGAAGAAGTTGGCCGTAAGCTGGACAGCGCAAGCATGGCAGATCTTGGCCGCGCAGGTCAGGTTCGCGTAACCAAAGAATTGACTACTATCGTTGACGGCTTGGGCGATAAAGACGCTATTGCTGCACGTGTTGCTCAAATCCGTGCACAAATTCCGGAAACCACTTCTGATTTCGATAAAGAAAAACTGCAAGAACGTCTGGCTAAACTGGCCGGTGGCGTAGCTGTTATCAAAGTAGGCGCTGCTACCGAAGTTGAGCTGAAAGATAAAAAACTGCGCATTGAAGATGCTCTGAACGCTACACGCGCTGCTGTTGCCGAAGGTATTGTTGCCGGCGGCGGTACTGCTCTGCTGCAAGTACAGCCTGCTCTGGCAAAAATCAAAGCTACCGGCGATGAGAAGACCGGCGTAGAAATCGTTAAACGCGCTATTGAAGAGCCTGTTCGTCAAATCGCTTACAACGCTGGCCTGGAAGGCGCTGTTATCGTTGATACCATTAAACGCAGCCGCAAAGGCTATGGCTTCAACGCTCTGACTGAAGAGTATGTTGACATGATCGAAGCCGGTATCGTTGACCCGACTAAGGTTACCAGAAGCGCACTGCAAAATGCTGCAAGCATCGCTTCTATGGTTCTGACTACCGAATCCATCGTAGCCGACAAACCTGCTAAGGAAGGCGCTGCTATGCCGGCAATGCCTCCGATGGGCGGCGGCATGCCCGGTATGATGTAATCTGCAGGCCGGATGTCAAAACTGTATAATATAGCTTGAGTAGGCTATAGATAGCACACTCTGTTACTGATTTGGTAGCAGGGTGTGCTTTTTTGTTACAAAAAACCGCGGCTGAAAAAATTTTAGCTATTAGTGCAGCCTAATTATGTTTTTTGCTGGCAAATATGCTATAATAATTTCATTCTATGGACAGAAGGAGCTGTTGATAATGGGTGAAGCTGCAGCCGAAAAAGATTTTTACTGGAAGCTGTTCAAATCAACCTTTATAATTAGTGCCTTTACTATCGGCGGTGGTTTTGTAATCATTCCGCTGTTGAAGGCCAAATTTGTTGATGAGTATAAATGGATGGATGATAAGGAAGCGCTGAACCTTGTGGCGATTGCGCAGTCTGCGCCGGGTGTTGTGGCAGCCAATGCGGCAATTAGCATGGGCTACAAGCTTGGCGGTATCCGCGGTACGCTTACTGCTTTGCTGGCAACTATTTTGCCGCCGCTGATTACCTTGAGCATTATTTCCTACGCTTATGATGCCTTTGCACATAACCAGTATATTCAGCTGGTTTTGAAGGGCATGCAGTGCGGCGCGACGGCTATTATTATTAACGTTGCGATTGACCTGCTCAAAAAAGAGCTGAAGAAAAAATTGGCACTGCCGCTTTTGATTATTGTCGGTACCTTTATTGCCAATTATTTCTTTAATGTAAATCTGATGTATGCAGTCGTTGTGGATGCTGTTATCGGCTTCTTCCTGCTGCGTGACAAGAAGTACGCGTAAGGAGGCGGCGAGATGTATATTTATTGGGAGCTTTTCTGGAGCTTTGTCAAGGTTGGTGCCTTTTGCGTCGGCGGTGGTTATGCTTCGATGCCGCTGATTCAGGCGGAGGTTATTGAAAATCATGCATGGATGACTATGCCGCATTTTATTGATATTTTTACGATTTCGCAGATGACGCCGGGTCCTATTGGTATCAATGCGGCGACGTTCGTCGGTACGAAGGTTGCAGGCTTGCCCGGTGCTGTTGCGGCAACTGTGGGCTTTGTTTTCCCTTCTGTATTTATCGTGCTGGCACTCGCAAAATTATTCTTCAAATATGGTGATATCGGTCCGATTCGCGGTATTCTGAACGGTCTGCGTCCTGCGGTTGTGGCACTCATCTGCTCTGCCGGACTGAGCTTTGTAATGCTGGCGCTGTGGAATACGGAAACCTTGCCGAAGGATTTTACCAAGGTTGATTTGCTTGGCTGCATTGTGCTGCCGATTTCCCTGTGGTGTATCCGTCATAAGATGAGTGTTATCCGTACACTGTGCATGAGCGGTGTTTTGGGCTTGATTTTGGGTATTGCGGGTATTCGCTGATATTTAATGCAATAGCGCGCTGCGTTGTGAGCTTTGGCTTGCGGCATGGCGCGCTTTTTATTATGTTGAAGTTAACTCCTGGAAATTAACGGTTGACGCAAGCGGAATTCTGCTATATAATAGATACAGTTAACCAACGAATAGCGTCGGTTAACTACTAAGGTTAGGGATGTGAATTACAATGCAAAAAATTATTACACTGGCCGAGAAGGTTTTAAACGGTCAGGATATTACTAAAGAAGAAGCTGAATTTTTGATTAACGTGAGCGATGACGACACCATGCTGCTTTTGGCCATGGCTGACAAGATTCGCCAAAAATATGCCGGCGATGCTGTTGACTGCTGTGCAATCATCAACGGCCGCAGCGGTAAATGCAGCGAGAACTGCAAGTTCTGCGCACAATCCGCACATTATCATACCGGTGTTAAGGAATACGGTCTCCTGAGCGAAGAGGAAATCTTCAATGCAGCTAAAAAAGCTAAGGAAGCAGGCGCTGTACGCTTCTCCATCGTTACCAGCGGTCGCGGACAGAGCAAAGCCGATGACTTTGAAAATATCTGCCGTACACTGAAACGTATTAAAGAAGAACTGCACATTGAAGTTTGCGCTTCTTTGGGCATTTTGACTGTAGAGCAGGCAAAAGAGCTGCGCAAAGCCGGTGTAACCCGCTATCATTCCAATCTGGAAACCGCAGGCAGCAATTTCCCGAATATCTGCAGCACTCATACCTATGCTGATAAATTTGTTACCATCAAAAATGCACAGGCTGCCGGCCTGCGTGTTTGCAGCGGTGGTATTTTAGGCCTTGGTGAAACACGTGAGCAGCGTGTTGAATGGGCCTTCACTCTGAAGGAACTTGGCATTGACAGTGTACCTCTGAATATGCTGACTCCGATTCCGGGCACTCCGTTTGAAAACAACAAACCGCTGCCGCCGCTGGAAATTCTGCGTGCGTTCGCTGTTTTCCGTTTTGTTCTGCCGAAGGCACAAATCCGTACGGCAGGCGGTCGCGAAGTAAATCTGCGTGACCTGCAGGCATTGGCACTCAATGGCGGTGCAAGCGGCATTATGATCGGCGGTTATCTGACGACTGCCGGCCGTGGTACTGACCGCGATATGCAAATGCTCAAGGATCTTGATCGTCCGCGCAGCATGCCGAATCTTGATTAATTAGTTTTCCATGAATTTTTAATACAAATCTTATACCTTAAAATCTCAAAAAGATAAGCAGACTGTAGTTGCGAGCAGTCTGCTTATTTTTTATATGTGCGTGATAACGCACTATCTTCTGCATCATCAATCCCTCGACGTATGAAAAATACGCCGTCGGGATTGCTTCTTTGAATCCGGTACGTTCTGACGCACATATTTATTTGATAACGCACCTTCTTCCGCATCATCAATCCACATAACCAATCCATCATTTATTTACGGACGCACTGCCCTCTACGGCAAAATTTATGATATAATATAATTTGCTAATGACTTTAAAGAGGTGAAGCAAAATGCAGTCACACTTTCTTATTATTACCGGTATGTCCGGTGCAGGCAAAACGCAGGTTGTGCGTACCCTGGAGGATTTAAATTTCTTTTGCATTGACAATTTGCCGGCGACCTTGATTCCTAAGTTTGCGGAGCTTTGCCGTCAGACTTCGGAGGAAAAGGTAGCTCTTGTTGTTGATATCCGTGGCGGACGCTTTTTTGATAAGCTGCTGCAGGTTTTGGATGAGATGGAGGCCAGCGGCCAAAAATACGAGCTGCTGTTTTTGGATGCTTCCGATGCGACTTTGGTGCGCCGTTACAAGGAAACGCGTCGTCGTCATCCCTTGGGTGAGCGCAATACCTTGCTGAAGAATATTACCTGTGAGCGTGAATTGCTTGATCCGTTGCGCGAAAAGGCTACGCATATTATTGATACCTCGACGCTGACTACAGCGCAGCTGAAGGCTAAGGTAACGGAAATGTTTGGCGAGGGCTCGTCCAAAGAGCGCATGGGTATTGTTGTGCGTTCGTTCGGCTTCAAGCATGGTCTGCCGCTGGACAGCGATCTGGTTCTGGATGTGCGTTTTTTGCCGAATCCGTTTTATGTGGAGGAGCTGCGCAATATGACTGGCAACGACCGCCCGGTAGCGGATTTTATCTGCCGCTATCCGCAGACCTTCCAGTATCTTAAGCTGGAGGAGCAGCTGCTTGATTTTCTTGTACCGCAATATATTAACGAAGGCAAGGCACAGCTTGTTATCAGCGTAGGCTGCACAGGCGGACAGCACCGCAGCGTTTTTATTGCCAATAAATTGTACGAATATCTGCGTGAAAAGGGTTACAGCGTTGATGTGACGCATCGTGATATTCCTCACAGAAAGTAAGGGAGGGGCCTAATGGGTTGGATTAGTTGGCTTTGTCCCGGCATTAATTTGAAGCGCTGGCTGCTGCTTTTTGCGGTAGGTGTACTTTTATGTGCTTTGGGACTGGCTTTGTTTTTTAATTATCAGCTGATGGGCAAGGCGGAAGAACTGCTCTTCCAGATGACCTATCTGACAACAGGACGCTATTCAAACGGCCTGATTATGACGATGGGCGTGGGCTTTCTTATCGTGGGCTTTGCTATTATGGTATACGGAACACGCCGCTTAATCAGTTCGGTAGTATCTGTTGTAGTGCCAGACAAAAACGGTTCATTGATGGAAACGATTTTTATGCAGCGTAAGCTGACACGTGGCCCGGCTATTACCGTTGTCGGCGGAGGTACCGGTTTGTCGACGCTGCTGCGCGGCATGAAGTATATCACCAATAACTGTACGGCCGTAGTAACAACTGCTGATGACGGCGGTTCCTCCGGACGTTTGCGCAAGGAGCTGGGTATTATTCCTCCCGGTGATTTGCGTAACTGTCTGACAGCTCTTGCTGACCGCGAACCGCTGATGGAGCGCCTGATGCAGTACCGCTTCCAGGGTGATTCACCGCTGGCAGGACATTGCTTCGGTAATCTGTTTATTGCGGCGATGGCGCAGGCTGAAGGTGGTATGGAGGCCGGACTCAATGCTACGAGCCAGATTCTGAAGGTACGCGGCAGGGTTATTCCGTCTACGCTGGAGGATATCCGCCTGCAGGCAAGGATGACTGACGGCAGCATTGTGACTGGCGAATCCGAGATTCCCAAGGTGCGCAAGCATATTAAGAAGATGATGATGCTGCCGGCGGATGCACAGGCGGCAAACGGAGCTATCGATGCAATTTTAAATGCCGATGTGCTTATTTTCGGACCGGGAAGCCTGTATACCAGTGTTATTCCTAACCTTTTGGTTGAGGGAATCCGTGATGCTGTTGTACGGTCGAAGGCAATCAAAATTTACATCTGCAATGTTATGACACAGCCCGGCGAAACCGACGGCTACGGTGCTTATGACCATGTGCAGGCGTTGATTGATCATGTCGGTACACAGTTTTTGGATTACGCTATTGTCAATTCCCAGGATGTCACTTCGGAGCAGCTGCGTCAGTATGATGCTGAAGGCTCGCGTCCTATAACGCCGGATATTAATAAAATCCGCAGTCTGGGGATTACGGTTGTGCCGGCGCGCTTGATAAGCAAGGATGATCTGGTGCGCCATGATCCGCGTAAGTTGGCGCGTGTGCTTATTGCTTTAATTTATCGTCTGCGTCTTTTTGGACGCGGCATGCAGTTTTTCGATTACTTCTTTATGCGTGCGGGCATGAAGAAGCTGTATAAACAAAAATAAAACCAGACGCTGCAGCCTTGTCGGCTGAGAAGGGAGGAGTCTGCTTGTCTTTTTCCAATGATGTAAAAAATGAATTATCTCGTATAGAAACTAACGATGCGACCGGTGACAAAGCAGAGCTGCTCGGTCTTTTGCGTATGAGCGGTGCGATTGTCATCCGCGGTATGAATATAGGTATTCACTTTTCTACTGAAAATGCTGCTTTGGCCAGACGTGTACTGCAGCTGTTGAAAAGCAATTATCAGGTGCAGACGGAGGTAGTTATTACCCGTTCACGCCGTTTGAAGAAGAATAACCGTTATCAGGTACATGTAGTGCCGGCGCCTCAGGTAAGCAAGGCGCTGAATGAGCTGCAGCTGTTGAGCGTAGAGGGCGATTTGAAAAATCCGCTGCTCTCGCATCACGAGGGCAAGCGCACCTTTTTGCGCGGAGCTTTTTTGGGCGGCGGCAGTATCAGCCGTCCGGCCAGTGATTACCATCTGGAGATGGTGACAGGCAACGAGGATTTTGCGCAGACAATTATTAAGGTTATGCAGAGCTTTTCCTTGAAGGCCAAGCTGACCGACAGAAAAAACGAGTACATTGTTTATCTGAAGGATGGCGAAAGCATTATCAGCTTTTTGAGCGTTATCGGTGCGCATAATGCGATGATGGAGCTGGAAAATGTCCGTATTGTCAAAGAAATGCGCAACAATGTCAACAGAGCGGTAAATTGCGAAACTGCGAACCTGAACAAGGTGGTTAAGGCTGCCGTGCGTCAGGTAAGCTGCATCCATTATATTGATGAGCATATGGGCTTGAGCGAGCTGCCTCAGGGATTGCAGGATACGGCGCGTCTGCGTCTGCAATATCCGGATGTGTCGTTAAATGATTTGGTAGAATACTCCGGTGGTTTGGGCAAATCCGGCATCAACCATCGTTTGAAAAAGCTGCAGGATATTGCAGTAGGTTTAGGTATGGAATTGGAGAAAGCAGATAAATGATTAAGAAAGTATGCTTAGTATTCCTGGCGCTGGTTGTCGTACTTTTGGCGGCTGCTGGTGTTGCATGGAAGCTTAACGGCGAGCGTTGGCAGCAGGAATATGCGGCCTTCAGAAAAACCGGTGCACCGGTACTGATGTATCACGCTGTCGGTCCGGAAGAAGGCGCAGACTGGCCTAAAACGCTGATTATGAAGCCGGAGCTGTTTGAATCGCATTTGCAGTACCTGAAGGAGCAGGGCTATACGATTGTGACGGTAGCAGAGCTGGCAGAGCGTTTGCAGCAGGGAAAAAGTGTAGATAAGTATGTTGCCTTGAGCTTTGATGATGGCTATAAGAATAATCATAGCGTGGTGCTGCCGTTACTAAAGAAGTATGATGCCAAAGGTTCTTTCTTTGTCATCAACAAGGATATCGGCGATGAGCTGCATATGAATGAGCAGGAAATTAAGGAGCTGATTGCTGCCGGCATGGAGCTTGGCTCGCATACCTACAGCCATAATCCGCTGGCTGCCATTGACGAAAAATATCTGGTTTGGGAAACAGATACGTCGCGTTATTGGCTGAAGAAAAAATTTGACGGCTATATCGTGCGTACTCTGGCTTATCCTAACGGCAGCTATAACGAAAGGGTTATTGCTGCGGCGAAAAAATACGGCTTTTACAGGGCGCTGACTGGGCATGTAGGTGTCAATACGGCGGCTACCTATCAAAAGGCACCTTTCGAAATGTACCGCGTAACAGTTGCTGATGACGGTAACGGACTTGAAGGCTTCAAGAAACGCCTGGAACAGGCATATTTCTTTGGCTTTTTGCAGACTAAGGGCATTGATATCAATATTGTGCGCGACATATTTGTGCGCTAAGTAAAATTTAGGGAGGCGGTTGTCTCCCTTTTCTTTTGTAAGTAATGTTAACTGTAAAAATAAAATAGGTTGACAATAAATAAAAACTGGCGTATCCTATAAACTATGAACTGTAACAGAGGTTACAGAAGCTTTGGAGGCGTAAAATATGCATTTGAGTACGAAGGAACTGATTTTATGCGCATTGTTTATTGCGCTTATTACTGTGGGAACGTTTATTAAAATTCCGGTAGGCACCGATGTCTATACACTGCAGTTTTTGTTTACTTTGCTGGCCGGTCTGCTGCTCGGACCGCGTCTGGGCGCGATTGCTGTCGGCACTTATGTTGTCATGGGCCTGGTCGGAATTCCTGTTTTTGCATCAGGCGGCGGCCCCGGTTATATTGCACAGCCGACGTTCGGTTATCTGCTGGGCTTTATCGTGCAGGCATGGGTAAACGGTGCCTGGGCGCGCAAGGCTAAGCAAATTAATTTCCGTAGCCTGTTGGAAGCAAATCTTGTTGGTATGGTAATTGTTTATCTGTTTGGACTCGTATGGTTCTATGTAGTATCCAATTATATAATCAATGCACCGATTTCCGTGTGGGCAGTTATCTGGTACTGCGGTATTCTGCAGGTTATTCCTGATGTTGTGCTCTGCATTGGTGCGGCGATGCTGGGTGTGCGCGGTTATAAGGCCGGCATTTGGCTGAAGGCATAAAAAAGCAGTCCTTGCAATCTTATAAAAAGGTTGCGGGACTGCTTTTAGCTTTTTAGAAGGCCTTCTGCAGGAAGGCATCCAGGGAAGATTCGTTCATGCTGCCGACGATACGTGCAACTATATGGCCGTCGGCGCTGATGATGTAGGATGCAGGAATAGCGTCAATGCCGTAGGCTCGTCCAAGTGCCTGGTGGTCGCCGTAGGCAGCGGGGAAGGAGTAGCCTTTGCTTTTGATGAAGCGTGCAGGATCCTGTTCGTTATCATCTACGCTTAGAATAACAAAATGCATTTTATCTTTATATTCGGCGTATTTCTTTTCAATATGCGGCAGCTCGCCTACACAGGGAGGGCACCAAGTAGCCCAAAAATTGATGAAAACAGGCTTGCCCTTCAAGTCACTCAGGCGCATGGTTTTGCCGCTGCCTAACTCCTTGTAGCTGAAATCGGGTGCGGCTTCGGCAGCTGAGGCAGCAGCGGTGTTCATCTGCGGTTTGCTGTCGGCAGTTTTATCGGAAAAAGGACAGCTGCAGCCTGCGGTAAATAATAGCAGCGCAGTCAGAGATAAGGTGAGCAGGATTTTTTTCATGTTGACCTCCTTATAAGAATAAAAGAAAAATGGTATATATAAATTAAAACTTTTTGCCGAGAGAAATTGCCTTTACCGGGCAGACCTTGCGGCATTCACCACAGGCGATACATTCGCTGTCACCTACATGCCGGCAATCCATTTTGCAATGCTCCATACAACGGTCGCAGTTGATGCACTTTACGGCATTTAACTTCATGCCAAAGAGGGAGATTTTATTAAACAGTCCGTAAATAGCGCCTAAAGGGCAGATGAAGCGGCAGAAGGGGCGATAGATGAAGATGGCTGTCAGTACGGTAAGGCACAGCAGTGTTAGCTTCCAAATAAACAGCTGGCCCAAAAGCTCACGAATCTGCGGCTTGAAAAATGCCAAGGGCAGAGCAGCCTCCAAAGTACCTGCGGGGCAGATAAATTTACAGAAGGCAGGTACGCCGCTGCCGGTGAAATGTGTTATCCCCAATTAGTAGGAACAATACAGCTTTCTGGCGGGCGGCGGCACGTCAAGAAATATATATGGAGTTTTTAAAGAACCTCCCCGGAGCGGGGAGCGGTCAGCCTGTGACCTGCTCCACTTCCGGTATGGGTTTGAGATTAAAATGAATTTCGATAGAAATGTGTCTTGTCTTATCGCTGCCTATGGTTTCATGGACAACGATTTCTTTAATCAGGCGGTTTAAGGTGGAAGCGTCCAGTTCGGTGATGTCCCGGTATTCCTGTATGGATTCCACCCACTGCCTTGCGTCCACGGCAAGCCGGATTTCATCGGCAAGGTGCTTCCTGCCTTTCTCGACTTTTGCCTTTAATTCCGCCTGTTCCTTCTGCGTCTTTTCCAGCAGGAGATTGAAGTTTGCGTCTGTGATTCGTCCGGCAACCATGTCCTCATAGAGCCGCAGCACCATCTTTTCCAACACTTCAATCCGTTCCTCGTCTTTGGCAAGGGTGCGCTCCATCGCTTCCCTCTGGCCTTTCTGCTCGGCTTCGCAGGTGTCGGTCAGCCGCCCGGCCACCGCTTCACTGTCGGTCAGGGCAGCGGCGGCGCACTCCCGGATTTTATTCAGCACAAGGGCATAGAGCGTGTCATAATCAATCCGGTGCTGGGTGCAGTGCTGTTTCCCAAAGGCATTGTAAGTCTTGCAGGAATAAATCCTCTGGGGGTGCTTGGCATTGGTGTAGCGGACAGTCAGGGACTTTCCGCACTCACCACATTTGAGAAGTCCGGCAAACAGGCTCGGCTCCCCGGACTGCCCCGGCCGCTGGCGGGATTTCAGCTTCTCCTGCACGATGGCAAAACTCTTTTTGTCCACCAGCGGCTCATGCGTCCCTTCCACCACAATCCAGTCCTCCGGCTTCTTGTCCCGGATAGTGCCGATTTTAAAGCGGTACTCGGTCTTTTGGGAAGCGATTGCGCCGGTGTAGACGGGGTTCATCAGGATTTCCTTAATCACTGTAAAATCCCAGATGTACCGCCCATTCTCCGGGTCTTTCTTCTCCCATTTGGTGCGGATGTTCCTGTGCCCACGCTGCCGGTTCCACCATGTGGGGCAGGGGTGCTTTTCTTCCTCCAGCCTGCGCCGGATGTAGTTGGGGCCGTGCCCGTCCAGCGCATACCCGAAAATCAGCCGGACAACCGGGGCGGTTTCCTCGTCTACCAGCAGGCGGTTCCTGTCCTCCGGGTCTTTTTTGTAGCCGAAGGGGGCAAGGCAGCCGGTGAACTGGCCTTTCTGGGCTTTCAGCACATAGGAAGAATGGACTTTCTTGGAAATATCCTTGCTGTACATCTCATTCAGGATATTTTTGAAGGGCGCAATGTCGTTGTTGTCCCGCATGGTGTCGATACCGTCATTCATGGCGATATAGCGCACGCCGTTCCTTGGGAAGAAGTCCTCGATAAGCTGCCCGGTCTGCAAGTAGTTCCGCCCTAACCTTGATAAATCTTTCGTAATGACAAGGTTTATCTGCTTCCGCTCAATGGCCTTCAACATCCGTTTCAGGTCGGGGCGTTCCATGTTCAGGCCGGTGAAGCCGTCGTCCTGATAGACTGCCGCAACCTCCCATCCCTGCTTTTCACAGAACTTTTCCAGCATATCCCGCTGGTTTGCGATGCTGGCACTCTCGCCCTGAAGGTCATCGTCTTTCGAGAGCCTGCAATAGATAGCTGCCCGGAATCCCCTAGCAAGCGCCGTGCCAATCACATCATAATCTAATCCGTTCATCATAACCGTTTACCCGCACAATCCAGACGGAACACGGTCACTATGAACCTCGTCTTTATTATATCTCATTTCTTGTGTTTTAGCAAGATATTCTTTATCCATTTTTCTGGTGTGTTTCTGTGCGATTAGGCTCACGAAAACGTCCGTAGCGTCCAGTTCGCCGTCAAATACTGTGGTGACATGAATCTCTGTTTTATTTTTCGCCATAGGCAGTTGTCCTCCATACATGAAAACAGCCAGACAAAGGTATCGGCAACGAAGTCCGGCAACGGGCTTCAAAAAACCTTGGAACTAATCCTTGTCTGGCGTCTGGGTTATTTTATACTTTTTCTTTTATTTTTCTGTTGCTTTGGTTGTTAAAGGGGAGAAAAGCCCGCAGTTACGGGATTTTTCCCGGCAACCGGCTCGGCAACGGGATAGCAACGGAGTGTGCAACGGGCTGTCCCTGCCCGGATTTTTTCAGAATGGAAGCTCCATCTGCTCCGGCACCGGCGTAAATCCCTCCGGGATTTTTTCCGTCCCGTTGTCGCTGTCCGTTGCCGGTTCTGTCCGTGCGTTTTCCCGTTCCCATCCCTTCTGCCTGCCGTACCCGGCAAACATCCGGGGGTTGGAGAAATACTTCCAGCCGGTGACGCACTGGTTCATTATCTCGTTGATTTCCCGTATCTCCCATTGTTTCGGTTCGTCAAAATCGTGGTTCAGGGCTTCTTTGTAAAGCTGCTTGGAGCAGACGGTATCGCCGGGGTAGCTGTCAAGGAAAGCCTGTATCATACCGGCCTTGGTGTCCTCCGGCATGAAATCCTTCTGGTGTTCCTTTAGATAGCGCACCATTTCCGGGCTGAATGTCAGCTTCCATCTTCCGCTTCTGTATAGTTCCATCGCTTCCGCCCATACCTGGCTGATATAGGCTCTGGAAGCGGCTTCATCCTCTAAGATGTGTGTTTCCGCCTGTTCCGGGCATACCTGTATGGGGATGAAACGGCGGTTCCCGGAGCGGTCAAGGGGCAGGAAATCAAGGGCGTTGGACGTGCCGCCGAACACACACTGCCTTGGGCGGTCTGCCGGATGGGTTTCATAGGGTATCTTGTACACTTCCTTCTGCCGGCTTAAAAATGACTTGATTTCCTCTATGCTCTTGGCGTTTGCCGTGGCAATCATTTCCGACATCTCGATGATCCAGTGGCCTTGCAGCTTCCGGTACACGTTGTCATCGTCCAGCTTCCGCAGGTCATCGGAGAACCACTCGTCCTTGACCGCCATCAGGCGGAAGAAGGTGGACTTCCCGGCACCTTGACCACCTACCAGACAGAGCATGACTTCAAACTTGCAGCCGGGGGAAAATGCCCGGTGGATGGCTCCCAAAAGGAACAGCCGCAGGGATTCAAACGTATAATCATCGTCAGAAGCCCCCAGAAAGTGCCGCAGGCAGGAGCGTATCCGCCCGGTTCCATCCCATGTCAGGCCGTTTAAATAATCCCGGACAGGGTGGTAGCTGTTCTCATTGGCGGCAAGGTCGGCGGCGTCCTGTATCTTTTTCTCGCTTGTCAGGCCATAGGTCTTTTCCAGATACAGCCGGATATATTTCATGTCCGTGTCGGTCATGGGGCTTCCGGTGGCTCTTTTATATCCGATTGGCTTTAAAATATCGGTGCGGTCGGTCAGCAGGTTGTAGGCAACCGCCCCGGAAAGGAGCGGGTCGCACTGGAACACGGTCAGGCAGTTGCTCATGCTGTTGCGGAAGCCGCCTTTTTCGGTGGTTTCCAGCATAGCCTTTACTTCCTCAACGCTCCGGGGCGGCTCGGTGTTGTCTGCCATGTTCGCTATTTCCTGCCGTATCTGGGGCGGTAAATTCTGCCATTCGTCTTTCAAGGTTCCTCACTTCCTTTCCGTGTCCTGTGATAAGGGCTGCCCGCTCCTGAATGTCCCCGGAGAGAAGCACGTCCATCAGGTATTCCACCCCGCTCATGTTCTGCAGGGCTTCCACAAACCGGGGGTTCCACGCTTCATCCGGCTGGCGTGGGGCGTATTCCTCCTTCCAGCGGCGCAGGAGATGGTAATAGTCGGACAGCACCCGGAAGCAGTGCCGCTCCATGTGCCTGAATTTCTGTTCCTCCGTTTCTTTTCGCAAGCGTGGCCTTATGGGCTGCTTTTTGCCGTTCCTCCCATCCTCATAAGGGATAGAGAAGTCCTGTGCCAGCATAAGGGCGGCTTCTTTACTGCTGATACCATGGAGCCGGGAAACAAAATCTATCACGTCCCCGGTAGCTCCGCAGCCGAAGCAGTAAAAGCGGCGGTCAACCTTCATGCTTGGGTTTTTGTCGTTGTGGAACGGGCAGACACACATCCCGTTCCGGTTTACTTTGATTCCATAACGCTCCGCAGCCTGCCTTGTGGTGACGGACTGCTTCACGGCTTCAAATACGTTCAATAGGCGTTCCCTCCTGATAATGAAAAAGGCACCTGCCAGCGATTTCAAATCACAAAACAAGTGCCTGTTTAAAGTTCCATATTCTGTTGTTTCTGTGTCCGGGGCGGCTTCTGTGTCCGGGGCGGCTTCTGTTTCCCTGCCTGCTCCTGCCGGATGCGTTCCTGCCGCCCTTTCAGGCTCTCCTGTACGGATGGTTTCTACCCCGGCTCGGCGGTCTGGCGGTACTGCTCGGATGGCAAAACCTGATTCAGCCAGTGGCGCACGTCACGCAGCACCTTCACATCTGCCTGAACCGCTTCCAGTTCCTTCTTTTGTCCGGGCAGGGCGGCGGCAAGCTGTTCCCGTTCCGCTTCCAAATCTTTGCGGGAGTAGGAATTGCCTTTCAGGTTGGCTTTCAAATACCGGATGGCGGCATTATAAGCGTCCAGTTCCTCCCGGTGGCTCTCCGCAAACTTCTCCTTTTTCTTCTTCCAGCCGATGGCGGCATACTCCGCATGGACTGGCTTGGCGGCTTCGTATTTGTCAATGTAGGAGAGCATGGTATTGATGGCTTTTATCCGCTTCTCGCTTTTTTTCATGCTCCCCATGACGGAAACAGCGGTCTGGCCGATTTCATCCAGCCGGGTGTCAAGGCTCTCCACGGTGGAGATTCCCTTTTTCCGCAGGAAGTCCATCGCCGCCTGCACTTTATTGTAATCGGCAACGGTTCCTTTCAGCTTCCCTCTGGAAGTCCAGTCGGCACGTTCCCCACTCCGCTGTTCCAGATACCGGAATAACAGTTCCGGGAGTGTCGGCTCCTTCGCCTGCTCCAATGCTTCCAGTAATACAGCCTTTTTCTCTTTTAAGTCAGACAGCCATCCCTTTAGGCTCCGTACCATCTGCCGGATGGACTGCATGAGCCGGTTGGCGGTTTTGATGTCCCGGTTCAGATTGCCGATGTTGGTCTGGATTCCTTTCTTCTCCATCTGGCAGGCGGCCGCTCCCATGTGGACGGTAGGGATTTGGTCAATCCCCTGTCGGGCATAGGAGCGCAGGTCAAGCCGTTCCGGGCGGTCATTGGCTTCCAGATAGCGGTTGGCCGTGTCCGCCCATCCCTGCCGCCAGATTTCGGCGTACTTCCGGTTGTTCCAGTCTACTGTGTTCTCCTTATGGCTTTTCCATCTGCCGGACGCAAGCCGGATGCGCTCCCCGTTCTTGTCAAGGTCGTACACTTTACGGCTCTTGGGGAGCCATTTGCCTTTTTCGTCCATCGCCCGCATGGTGAGCAGGATATGGGCGTGTGGGTTGCCGTCCCCCTTGTCATGGATGGCAAAGTCGGCAATCATGCCTTTGGAAACAAAAAACTCCCGGCAGTAGTCACGGATAAGGTCGGCGTACTGTCCCGGCGGGATTTCCCTTGGGATGGCAAGCACGAATCTCCGGGCAAGCTGGGAGTTCCATTGTTTTTCCTGCGCTTCGGCTGAGTTCCATAAAGTATTGCGGTCTGCAAACTCCGGCGGCACATGGGGCGGGAGCATGATTTCTTTGTGGGTGACTTCGTTCTTGTAGGGATAGTATTTCTGTTCCTGGGCATATTCAGAGAACAGCTTCTCGCCGCTCTGGTAGGCGGCGGCAGAAACAGCGGATTCATTGTTGCTCCGCTTGATGATGGTGATTTTACAATGCGGGCATGGCAAGAGTACGTCCTCCTTTCTCCCGGATTCGGGGCAAAAAAATAGCAGGATACCTTTTCAGATTTCCTGCTTGGGTGTGCCGTTGATGGGCGGCGGGTTATTTAATTTTTTAATAGTTTGTCAATTCGACAAATTGAAATTGAATTTATAATTTCCCTGCAAATATCTCTGCATCAATAGTGATTTCTTTTGTTTTTTTTAAATCTATTCCATCTTTATTTACACAAAACAGTAGTGGAGTCATATCCGCAAAGGTTTTTATTTCCTCGGATGTCATTGTATACGTTGCTGAAACTTTCTTGTGATAAACAACGGAATACTTCTTTTGGAAATAATCTACGACAGCCGCATTAGAATATTGATTGCTTTTCAATTGTTCTTTTGCCGTCTCTCGAAGCTCCTTAAGATGAGCATTTCCCGGAATTACCTTAATTACATAACCGCCTTCTTTCAAAACTCTGTTAAATTCGGAATAGTTAGCAGGAGTAAAAATATCTAATATGCAATCTATCCTTTTGTCTTTTATGGGCATTTCTTCCAAATTTCCCACAAACCATTTGATAGAATTACTGAAATCACTTTTTGCTGCAAGCTGAACAGCATCTTTAGAAATATCAAATGCAATAATTTCTTTATCACCTGATACTTCTTTTATCTGCTTTGAATAATATCCTTCACCGCAGCCAATATCAAGTATTGTATCAATGCTGCTAAAGCTTTTTATAAGCTGCACCACTTCATTCAGGATATGTGAATAATAGCCTTTTTCTAAAACCTCCCGCCTAATTTGAAAAGTCTCTCTGCTATAATGTTTTGAAGATTTTGTTCCTACAGCAAAGTTCACATAACCCGTTTTTGAAATATCGAAACAATGATGATTAGAACAAAATAAACTTTTTTGTTTCAATTTTAAATCTGTTTTACATATAGGACATTGAAAAACTTTTTCACTGTCACTAAATCTAAGTATTTTATTCATTATTCCCTCCGTTATTATATTACTTGCCCAATAAGCGAGCTATGCAATACGGATTCACCGCAACATAACCCGCGGTGTTATCTTAATCTCATATGCGCTGTCATATTCTCACCTCCAAACTCCGATTTGTCACCGGCTCCATTATACGCTATCTCATAAAAAAAGTATAGCCGAATTTCAGCAAACTTGTCAGATGGAAACAACTTGCAACGCAAGATAATTCCGGGCGGCAAGTCCACAAAGGGGTAGCTGGCGTAAGCCAGCGCAGGGGAAGGGTAACTTCCCCTGTGATGATTGGAGCAGATTGAAAATCTACGGAAATCATCTGCTGTCCGCAGGACGCCTCCGGCAGGGCGCAATGCACCACTTCCCGAAGTGGTGTATAATTGCGCCCTCTTTCAGAGGGGTGTTTTCCGGCTTTTCGTTTTTCTGCCCTTTTCACCGTTCCTGCTGTCTGGGCTTTTTGTCAGGATAGAGTTTCCCGGCAGCAACGGCGGCATGGCTTTTTATTTTGATTTCTCCCTCCTGTTCGCTGTGTTTTGCGTTCCGGTAGCCCTCATCGGAGAGGTAGAAACGGAACCGCTCCCCCTTAAAGCCGACAAAGCAATCCTTCTGTACTTCCAGTGTAATCATGTGGCGGGTTTCCGGCCGGAACCGTTCTTTTCCTGACAGGTCATGCCCCTGCATGATTGGTTCCTGCAACTTTGCCGCCGCAAGCCGCCGGCGGATGGAATTGTCACGCTCTGCCAGGAACCGTGCTTTTGTGGCGGCGACAAACTGGCTGCACTCCGGCTCCGGTATCTTTTCCAGTTTTCGGATGGCATTCTCCACGATTGCCTTTGTCAGTAAGTCCTTTATCACCGGCACGATTTCTTTCATGCCCACAAGGGTTTCCACCTTGGTCGGTGCGGCATACTGATAGATAATGTCCAGTTCGCTTTTTGAAAATTTCATTCCGTGTCCTCCTTCCGGTTTTCGGTAAGAACCTGTGCCACAAGACGTTTGGTGTCGCTCCGGCAGAACAGCACTTTTAAGATGGTGCTGACCTGTTCGTCCGTCACGGATTCCGGGTGGGGGAGATGGCTTTCCAGCATAGCCCCTCTGGTGCAGAGCCGGTGTGTCCGTTCCTTCCGGTTCAGCGTCTTTATCTGGTGTTCCAGCATTTTTTCTTTATGCTCCGCCCGCCGCAGTTTCGCTTCGGTCTTTGCAATCTCCTGATTCAGTTTTTCCAGCTTCTCATTCATGGGCGGCATCCTCCTTTGGGAGCAGGATGTAGATGTGGCTGACTTCCCCGATTCCCTGACGGACACGCATTATCATCCCGGCCTGTTCCAGTTCGTTTAAGGAACGCTTGCAGGTCTGGGGGCTTCGAGAAAGTGCCGCCGCAAGTTCCATAATAGGGAAACGGATAAACAAAATCCCGTTGCTGTCCTCGATTCCCCTTGTCAGGATTTCATCCAGCAGGCGGGCATACATGACTTTTGCCGTGCTGCTGACCGGCAGGCGGAGCGTTGCTCTTGGGAGCGGCATACAGGGCGGCAGGGGTGTTCCGGTTATCATAAATTCATAATCCATTTGGTGGTGTCCTCCTTGCTCGTTTGGATAGATAGCGGGGGCAGTCGATAATGGCAGCCCGGAAACTCTGCTTACATTCATGCTGGCATTTCCGGCAGAGTTCATTGTAGCTTCTGCGCCCCCGGTCGTTCAGGAAGAAAGCAAGTTCTTTCTTCCGTTTTTTTGACATTCTCGGCATAGTGCCTCCTTCATAGAAAAACCGCCCGTTTCAGCAGTAACAGCCGGAATAGGCGGACAGTGTTTTTTTGTGTAGCGTTTCGGGGCGATTTTCAAGGAAAATACAGCCGTAGAGCCGCCCCAAAATCCCCCTTGGTATTACGGACAGGGCAGGCTATGCCCCATGAAATTGTTGTGTTTCGGTATCGTTTCGGTGTTCATTTTGCCGGTTCCCTCTGCTGTCGTTCCTGCCCCCGTCTTAGGCGGCGTTTCGCTCCACTTGGTACGCTCGTTCCGGTCAGGGTTCCTCCGTTTCCCTGCCGGAAGTCGTTGCGCTACGTCGCCGGGGAGCATATCCCATACAGGTCGGTCATTCGATTGGAATAATCCATCGATGAACTACCTGTATCATAGACCATTTTTGTGCCCTGTGCCGTATGTCCACGAATCAGGAATAAAGCCTTAAATCCGAAAATTTCCACGATTGCGGAAAATATGGTATAATCCCTATGGACGGCGAAGAGCCGCCGGAAAGGAGTGTGAATCCATGAAGGAAGGGACTACCATACAGGAACGGCTCTGGGATTTACGCAAGGAAAAAGGATTAAATCTGGAAGAACTGGCAGTGGCTACCGGCCTTTCAAAGTCAGCACTCGGAAGCTATGAAAAAGACGAACTCAAGGAAATCAGCCACAAAAGCCTTGTGGAACTGGCAAAGTTCTATGGGGTATCTGCGGACTACATACTGTGCCTGACAGAAAACAGGAACCCTCCAAATACAGAACTTACGGAACTGCATTTAAGTGATGATATGGTGGAACTGTTAAAAAGTGGGCGTATCAACAACCGGCTTCTGTGTGAGATTGCCACGCATGAGGACTTCGTTACCCTGATGACGGACACGGAGATTTATGTGGACGGTATCGCAACCTCCCATTTCAATGACTTCAACAGCCTTCTGGAAGTGCTGCGGGAGAAAGTCCTTTCCGAATACCAGCCAATAGAGGAAGATACTACTTTAAAGGCATTGGAAACTATGCAGGTACAGGAAGAAGATTATTTCTGTCAGGTTACGCACCGGACTTGGGACGCTATCCTCCATGACATAAGGGAAGCACACAAGGACGATACGGACAGTGCGCCGGATAGCTCCAATGCTCTGAACTTAATCAAGGAGGCGAAGAAAGCATTGACTGTACCGGGTTCCTATCTGGATGTGTTTACTGCCCTGATGTGTACGCAGCTACAAATCCGGTATGAGAAGCTGTCGGAGCAGGAGCGGACGGTTTTGAAAAATGTTATGAAGAAAACTCCTGCATATAAGGATTCCCCGTTGAGTCGGATGAAGCGGAGATAAGGAAATGCCGCTGCTTGGTTTTATCCATGCAGCGGCATTGGCTCGTATATTTATGAATCTGTGTTGCTGTTATGAACCTGCTCAATTAACCATTCAAAATTTTTTCTCCATTCAGATTTCATTCCCTGTTTATTTTTCCAGATTGCTTCTGGCCCGCTTGTACGGGAAATATCTATTCCATAATATCTATCCTCTACAGGAATGACCTGTGCCGTTCTGTTGTTTCCCGTTTGATAGCAATGTTTAATATTTGGTGATTGCAATACTACTGCACAAAAATTTTCCATGGCGCGAACTTTCAAAACAACGGAGAGTTTTGTTTCAAAAAAATCTTGCTCAATTTCTTTTTCATGATGATTTACGAGGATATACCGTTTATTCTGATACCCTTTTAGCTTATCAGAATAAAGCAATTTAAGAGAATGCTCTGGCTGCATGATATCCAATCCTTCCACCATGCAAAATACTAAAGTATTCTCCTGACAGGTGAGAATATACAAATTTGTATCTATTTTCTCTGCCTGTTCCAATACAGTATGCATATGTTTCACCGGGAAAAAATAATCCTGATGCTTGTTCGCTTTTTCTTTCTGACAAAGACTGTTCTCAACCTGTGCTTCCCCATTATCTAAAGAAATATCATACACATATATTGTATTGATTTCATTTGTCTTATCTGTATGAACCATAAGATTATAAAATGGCAGCTCGCCCCCCTCCGGATTGAAGCCATAAACATATGTATGTGCGTTATCATTTGTTCCTGCCCCGCCCATAGTTACAAAATTATAACAGTGATTTTCTATCGCCCTCACTTTATTGTATTTGTACCATTTGTCATATATTACATCACCACCCGTACTGTTGAGAATAATATCCACTCCCTTTATTCCCCACATCCGGCTGAAAAGCGCATGATTGCAGTCATAACAGATGGTCATTCCGATTTTATATCCCCTATAGATAATCGGGGAAAATATTTCCATTGCAATTTCTTTATAATCAGTAAAATCAAATGCGGACGACTCTGCCATAGTGTGCTTTATATAAACGGCAAACTCTGTTTCCTTTTCATCTGCTTTATAGTTTGCGAACACGCTGTATGGTGTACAGTATTTATCAAATGGACTAAATACTACAGCTTTTTTTATCTGTCTGCTAAGGTTAAGACAGTATTTCCTGATTTTTTCGACATCATCTTCCTGAGCAATATCTAACTGCCATAATTCTTCTATTTCCGGGCAGTAGCAATCCTCCGGAAATACAAGGATATCAAAATCAGCATTAGAGGCAATATCCATGGCACGTTGAAATGCTTCCGGGTTGCAGGCGGTTTGGGTCTGTAAATATAGACCGATTTTCATACCTTTGTTTTTTTCCATTTCTTTCGTGTGCATTGGATTTACGTGTAGCAATTTTTTTATCTGACATTCTGCATTTTCGCTGTTCCAGTCAAACTGTCCGTGCATAATACGCACCAGCCTATATCCATGTTTAGCGCACTCAATATCCCTGACACTATCGTAAAATGCCCGGATTGCGTCTCTATTTTGGGGGAAATTATCTTTTGCCTGTATATCTTTACACGCCCGCATCCATAATTCTTTTTCATAACCCAGCATAATATCTTTCGGATAGGCAGATAACGATACATACCTTGCTTGTGAAAAATGCTGTCTTTCATCGTATTCAATGATAATCTTCCGGCTCTCACACACGAAATCACACCGTAAAACAACATTTCTTTTGGCAAAGCTGGTATCTCCCTGTAATTGCTTTAATCCATCATAAATAAGTCTGTATTCATCATTTATTTCGTCCGGGGTTTTCAGCCACGGAAAAGTTTTCTCACAAACTATGTCGCAATCAAAATAACGGTTCAGAATCAACTGCAACGCATTTTTCTGCTCAATTACTCCTTTCGAAGAAATTTTAATTTTTTCTGCTTTTTTATCTGTTGCTTTTATCAGAATCGTATCTTTTTGCCCCATTTTTGATGGATTCTTAAATGGAATATTTTTCAAATTCTCATATGATGGATTTTCTGGGAGACTTCCATTGGACACTGGCTGTCTTGAATTTCCATACAAAATCTCGCCGTTATAAAATACATCAAAGCCCAGTTTTCGGAAAAAGCGGACAGTTTCCATTCCTCCGGTATACTCACTTTTTGATATTTCTATCCCATGTGCTTCCTTATAAGCCATCCCCCGGATATGTTTTGCCGGAAGTTTTTTCCCCTCAAACAGTAAAAAAGTTGACTTAGGTTCCGGATATTCCGGGTTATCATTTGTAAATATATGAATTGCTTTTATTACATCTTCTCTTGTGACCGTATTCCAATCAATCTTTCCCATATGCAGACCTCACTTTCATCATATAGTAGGCATCGCTCATAATACATCAAAACAAACCCATTTGGGAAGTTTATGCCTATTGTCGTATCTGATTATTTAGAAATCTCATCCTGCTCCAACTCTATTACATCTAAAATACCGCAATTCAATGTTTCGCAAATCTTTGTCAGTGTTTCCATGCTGATATGCTTTCCTTTCCCCATATTGGCAATCATATTTGTGGTCAGGCCAGCGGCAAGCCTTAAATCTTCTTTCCTCATGTTGCGCTCGATCAGCGTATGCCAGAGCGGTTTGTAGCTGATGTGCATTTTTCTCCCTACCTTTCTGCCCCGGATGGGTGCTTGCCCCCATTATATCAGTTTTCTTGCTAACTCACAAATATTTCTTGACGGTATCGCCGGTTCCGTCTGGATTGTGCTTTTCCTTTCCTCTTTTGATTACCTCTAATTAGCCATGACCTGGTAAAAGGCTAAGGGCAAAAGCAGAAGAAAAATCAATGCAATAAAATATTTCAGATAGCTGAGCAGATAGGTAAAGCGGTTGCGCTGCAGCTTAGGCGTAGGAATTTTGTAGAGCAATTCCTGTACAAGGCCGAAGAGACAGCCCCAGCCGCAGATAAGACGTGCAAAGATTAACGCAAAGAACAGAATAAAGCCCAGCACATAGAAGGGAATGCGCAAAAATACACCGCTGAGTGAGCTTTGCAGCGAACCAAGCGGGCAGGCGCCCAAGGCTCCGGGGCAGGAATAGCAGTTTAACCCCGGCAGGCAGATATTCTTGCTGCTGCCATTCCAGATATTGCCATCGGTAAAGCCTGCAAAATTGCCGTTATATAGGAGGGCGGTGCAAATTTGTACAAGCTTACGTTTAACCAATGCCGATACACTCCAGACAAATTGTCGCTGCCTTGCGCCAAACGGCAAGATATTCTCTGTTGCAGATACCATACGTCAGCATGGCGGCAGCGCTCAGAAGGATTAAAATACGTGTTATTTTCATAGCAAGCAGACCTCCTATATAATTACTAAGAATATTCTAGCATATACGATGAAATTTTACTATGAATGCATGACTATACATTATTGAGGTTGGGTAGCAAATAGCAGAAAATAATATTAAATTATTTCTATCCGCGTGTTGCAATTATTTTCTGACAGGTGTTGTATGGATAAAAGCGTTTAAACAGGCTATAATAAAACAGATAATGCAATGGAAGAATATAGGTCGCGAAATAGTATTTGTAAATGAGCAATTTAAAAAAATCCTTGCAAAATAGGCAAAAACAAGGTAAAATAAAACAAGTAATAATATATTTTTTCGGAGGTAATCGTTATGCGTAAACACATCAAAACTGTTAATAAAG
>ULQK01012428.1_pt1 | contig 69677 bp, 97 predicted proteins | sample 1954371 | NCBI WGS metagenome assembly ULQK01 (sample SAMEA4835652, study PRJEB28245) | human gut metagenome | biome: gut microbiome; material: fecal sample | place: Denmark | collected 2008 | reverse complement strand
CAAACAAGAAAAAACACCAACAAACAAGGGAAACGCCTTTCAAGCAAGGGATATCCTTTCCAAACAAATGTAAAAGTTTACAAGTGGTAGGAGTTTCCCGTCAAGGCAAGGCAGTTGTGAGTGATGGTGGGTATGGTGTTATTGGTGGGTAGATATTGTTTATAAGTATGGGGTGATGCGGAGGGAACCAAGGGAGAACGGGGGCGGTGGTGGCGTGGGGTCGGCCCCGCTGGTCGTCCGTCCATGTTTTCCTTTGGAGTTAGTGTAATATTAAAAATCTGATAGTGATATGACGAAAGAAGAAGCAAGAAACGTATTTGGCGGTAGTATAGTAAATAATCTGCTGTCGCTAGGGGCTGAGCCTACCAACGTGGTAAGGCAAGACGGGTTGATAGAATGGAAAAGTGATGGATGTATAGAGGTAGGAGGCGTACAGGTATGGGCCTACTATTACTTTGAGGATGGCGAGGACGTTGATAGATGTGATTGGGCGGATCATATGGAGATAGAGGTAGAAGAATGTTGGATTTAAAATCGGTTGATATGAGATTCATGTATTTAACGGAGCTTAGAGAAAAGGATATATACGTAGGCGACAAGAAGTGCAAAAGAGTAAAAATATATGTAGGCAGACCGTTGAGGGATACGCCTAAAACCTATAAACAAATAGGCGGATTTGTAGCAAAAGAACTATCCAACGCTTATAACAGCGGTTGTGTTTCCATCTATGAAGCAAAGGATAAAACGCTCAGATATTCGGTTTATCGAGACGGTTGTTTTTATCCTTATTACGGGAAATTAGAGGTGGCAGAATAATACCAAGGGAACGGGCGGCAGTGTCACGGCGTGGTAGGTCACGGGTGTCGGCTGCCGTTCTTTTCTTTGGCGTGGTAATATAAAATACTAATAACATGGACGAGATTATGAAATTACAAGATGAAGCGCTGCTTTATCTGCGTGATAATATTACAAAGGATGAGGCGTATTATATCCTTACGACTGACAAGGATATGATAGAGATTCTTATATCAGATAAGAAGGACGGGAGCAAACGTATCAAGATTCTTGATGCGGAATATACTATAGAGAAGGATGATATGTTATTGTTATTCGATACTGATGGGGTGATAGATGAGTGTCTTTTGGTTGCCAGCTACATAGGGATAAATATGTATTTCCGCAGGCAAGATGTCAACGCTATTTTGAATAATATCAATAGAGAGAAAGTTATGAAATATCCTTACATAGCTATTCAGTTAGATAATATACAGACTATAGAAAAGCGTAGGGTTATATTCGAGATAACCGGTCATAGGGTGGATTATGATAAGGTAGATTTTATGTTTGTTTATTTTATGGCTAGAATATTATGAGAGCGAGAAGGACTGTGAAGGAAAGAGATATTGTGAAGATATTGGTGTTCGGGTATGATAGGACGCTTATAAAATCCATTAAGGATTCCGGATTCAGAAGTATGTCGGATGTAATATCGTACGCCAATAATATGGTCGGGGATAAGCCCATTGATCATATTAGGGTGTCGAATGAGGCTCGTGGGTGGTGTGGATCATATACTAATTATGGTAAAATGATAGATTAGTTTGATAGGAGGATATGATATGAGAAGGATTATAAAAGAGAAAGACGATATCAAGGTATCTATATTTAGTGGGGATAGATTGGCTCGTGTTTTCATTGATTCTGGGTATAGGAATATAGCTATGGTGATAGCCGATTGCGGCAGAATAGCTAATGGTTGTTATCATATACATCATATTGAGGTGGTAAATATGGATAGGGGATGGTATGGTACATACACCTTATATGGAAGGAAAATAGATTAGTCGGATAGTGAACAACAAAGGAGGTATATATGGATAATATTATAACAAATGTGGATGGCGTGAAAGTAAAAGTAAGAGTATATGATTTTGGCGATGAAGTGGCTGATAGATATACCATAGTATATGTAAATAAAAAATATAAAGGATGGTTATGGGGTGGTGTATTATCCTGTTTTCTCATGTAGTGAGGATCCATTCCATCCATTAGGAGTGGGGATGTATGCGGGAGATTATTATCCGCATAGAAGTCATATGTACAATTTTGGTAAAAGAGTGAAGGATATAGATTCACTGCCAAAGAAAGTGATTGAATTTATAAAATATATTACACGATGAACGAAATAACTTACAACAATTACGATTTGGTTGCTTTTGAGCAGAATGGAGAAGTGGTAGTAGCCGTAACATTCTACAGGTATTATAAGAAGAAAGCTAAAGGTGAGGTTAATTATAGGTGGAGAACCGGATGCCCGGAGCTGGTGGATAAGATCGTAAAACACCGTACCAAGGTGTTTACCGGTCAACTTATCCAGTTAGCGAAAGCGTATGGGGAGAAAAAGGTTATAAAATATCAAAAGGAGGAGGAAGAAGTATGTCAAAATACGATAGAGACGCTATAGAGATATATATACTGGATCATATAGATACAGATAATTATGGTAAGCAGTTTAAATACGATAGGGAATATATGTCTTTTATGCTTAACGTGTTCAAGGATGAGTATAAAGAACATATCAAAAGGGATGGGATTAAGAAAGCTTTTGAGGATTACATAATGAGCGTTCCATCCATATTTAGGATTCATATAGCGAATTGCGACATTAGATATTTATTACGTTCATGGGGCGTGGAGTTCGATGATGATGATGATGATGAGATATACATCTTGTATAAAAAGATCATAAGGGAGGTCTTCTTTAAGATGTGTAATGATATGAACATTAGATTTTAGTTTGTTAATATTGTGACCATGACCTTGGCGGGGTGGAAGGATATATCATAATCGTACGTGTGCGGATATGATCCGGGGTCAGTTCCCGGCACCTTGGCATAACTTAAATGTAAGTAGTATGGAAGATAATATTTTAAAAAGAGCGGCAGCGGAATTAAAAGAAGCCGGTTGCAGGGTTTTCGCATGGCAGGATGATACTTATAATAGAGGTTGGAGTAAGGGTGATTATATAATGTTGTATTACGCCTTCCCTGATTCACCCAACATCGGGTATCTGAGTCACGGGGAATATGGGATGAGCGTAGCGTATAGTAGAGCTTATATACCGAGCTGTGGAAGTGGATCGGGGTGTTGTGTCAAGGAGGAAGCTACGTTTGACCTTGAGGCGGCGTTAGACGTGCTGAACGGGCCGTTACCTAGGTGGTGTAGGTCTTATGGGGTTTATCCAAAGCAGTACGATAATATTGATAAATGGTATAATAGCGATAATCATAACAAAAAATTATTTAAGGAGATTTGATATGAAGGTAAAAGATTGGGAAAATCTGGTTTTGAATACAGAAGTAGGATCACATTGTTTTGTTACGCTGATTGATAATAATGACATCAGTAGAGGTTACGCGCAGATCAGACGCGCGGAACATTTCGGGTATAACATCTGCTTCACTCGGTTATATGGGAATAAGTTTTATTTCGAAAAAATAGAGGAAGGACGTACGCAACAATACATCAATAGGAGAAAATAATATGGTGATAGAATTTGATTTTGAGATATACAAAAACGGAGATTACGATAAGGTGTATCTCCGCAACGGGAAAGAGCCAAGAGTATTATGTGATAATGGGAAGGGAGATCGCCCTATAGTCGTGATGGTTGAGGATGATAACGCGAATGATTATATTATTCTTCGTTATAACGAAACTGGCAGGAGGAATATTAATGGTAAATCGAGTCTTGATCTCATGTTATCTGTAAAAGAACGGGAGCCAGAATTATGGGTTGTCGTTATATCTTACATGGATAATAAGGATAAGAGGCAAAAGATGGTCTTGCCTAATTTTTTCTCAAGGAATATAGGAGGAAATATATATCTTCAAGGAAGCTCTAAATCGAATGTATCATATTATGTTGGTAGGTTAGAAGAAGATGGGTGCTTCGATGAGCTGTGCGAGAAGATAAGGGTAAAAAGAGATCGTATTTATAACATGGAAATAATATCACTATCAGATGACAAGGCGACAGTTTAATCAGTTGATAAATGAGCTAGACGGCAAAAGCCCGTTTATCGTATTACATAGGGATGCCGTTGCGCCTAAATACGTGGGCGTGGAGGTGTCGAAGGATGGGATGGTATACAGATATGCGATAATAGGGATAAACGATGAGTATAAGGCTAAAAAAGCCCTTATTTCGAAAATATTAGGCATAGCTAGTTACCTAAATGGCAATAAGCCCTTAAAAAAGGGTTAATTAGATGTATTTATGACCTACGGCGTCATATACGATATAATGCCATAAATAACGTTGTACAGAGGATATGTATGATAATATGATAAAGAACGTATTTGTGTCTTGACATCATAATATTATGCCATTATATCCTCTTTTTGTATAAAAAGGATAACAAATAACATAAATATCTTAAATATGGATGAAATTAAGATAGGGGCTGAAATTGTGTTTAATATAACCGGCAGCCATAATATAGGATATGCCAAATGGGAAAGGTATATCGGGACGGTATTAAGTAAGGATTACCGATCACGCCTTTATGTACGGACGATAGGAATGCCTAGGGCTTGTATTGATGAGCGGGATGTAGAGTGGATTATTGATCCAGATGGGGATTTTGATATGGATGAGGCGATCCCGAATCCTGTGGCAAGGGAGTTGTATAAGTTGATGGGTAGGTACGTTTATACGTTCGGTAGGTCTTATGAAAGTATCAATGGCTATATCGTGTACGAGTGTATGATGATGGACAGGGATTTAAGATATAATGTTATGTATGCGTTGCATGATCATGGATTTGAGATACGGCATATTGATAGTTATTCTTGGTGGATGACCAATGAGAGGTTAATGTCCGAGGTAACATACACGGAGGGGGATATTCATATAATTGTTCATGAGTGTATGGAGGATTATGTGGATAATGTGAGATTTGGAGAAGAATTTTATAAAAACAAGGAAGTATGATAAGATACTTGCTCTTGACGGTGATGATAATGTTGACACCACCAAAAGGGAACGGTGGCCTGCCCCACGCCCCAAGCCCTGCCGTGGTAGAGGCAAGGGTATGGGATAAGCTGGCGGCCGCCCTGTCTTTCGTGGAGTCAAAGGATGACGATCGAGCGTATAACGCCTCATCCGGGGCTTTAGGGAGGTGGCAAATGAAAAGGATATATGTTGATGAGGTTAATAGGATATTGCGCCTTAAAAGGGAGAAAAGGAGATATAGATACGAAGATCGAACGAATCCTGTCAAGGCTAGGGAAATGTTCGAGATATATCAATCTCACCACAATCCTAAAAAGGATATAGATCGGGCTATAAAGTTGCATAGGGGATTGCATTCTCCTATGTATGTTAAAGAGGTTAAACGTAAATTAAGGGAATAATATGAATCGTGAGGTATTAATAAGTATCATTAATAGAGGTAGAATAAGGTTTATCCCAGTAAGAAGATGTTTCTTATGCAATGAATATGTAGGATATAAATTCGTTAGGATGTGTGATGGAAGTATGATACCGGTATTTTCTAGTGGATGTAGGTGTTGTGGCATAAATAATGGGACGCTATCAGAAAGGACTTGGGATGAGGTGCTTGATCTTGTCAAAACGGTACAAAATAAGCCTATGAATGAGAGAACGGAGGAAGATGAATTTATATTAAATAGTTTAATATAAGGAGGTATTGTATATGAAATGGGTGATAATAAAAGGCGTAAGGTATCCTATGTCCGTGGTGTAGGCATTCGCCGCATATTACGGGAACAATCCGTTTCTGAAGATACGGATAAGGAGCAAATATCACATAATTTCTTTTGATAATTTCGATTGTTTGAATATCCAGATAAGGTATTTGACTAACAACTATCCTGACTTCGTGCAGACAGGAAATTGGTATATATCCAAGAGGCAGGTGATGTCGTGGGGGCCCAAGGGGCAGGCCGTGGACGGATCGGGCTGGGTTATATCCTTCACCCTGTCCTTTGGTTTGGAGAACAGTACTCAAATTAAGTTCGACAAGGAAGAGGAGTATCAAAGAGCTTTAGATAGTTTAAATGAGAAGTTCAATGTAATATTATGAGTTGTATCATGAAAACCATGATACTTAGAGGAGTATTGAGATTGATAGCGATCAAGGCAAATGATGTTGTTTAATTTAAAAAAAAATAAATTGTTATGAAAATAAAAGAGCATTTATCAGTTTATCTAGAGAGTGGATATCTTTTTGACGATATGTCAGGAAAATTAAAGTGGTTTGAGATTGATAAGATCTTGATCAGTTTTACATATGGAGTAGTTAGATATGTAGGAACATGGGGAGGATGTAGGGCTGAGAAGACATTAGATGGGAAATTATTTTATTCGTCCGAAGAATGTTTTAAAAAGGATAAGAGCATCCCTAAGACAAAACTATCAATATATGATGTTTTTAAGTCATTATATGGGTTCGTTCTAATAGGTGATGTGTGGAAATACAAAAACGGAAGAGCTGTCAAGTGTAAGTTGGAATGTTTTGATGTTGAAATAGATAATAAAGGAAAAATTTATTGTAAGGAAACATATTACAGAACATGTGAAGATGTGTATAAATTCAATGACTTGACTGTAGTTGACAAGAATGGAGACATGAGATTAGTAAAATCTTCAAAAAGTAAATTAATGCTTACTGATGATCAATTAGATGTTGTGGAGAGAATGAAGGGCATCATTGATGACATGGTTAGGTTAAAGATGATTATGTATATTGATCAAGACTATAATCTTTGTTTTCTGCCGGGAGATAAAATAGAAGATTTGACAATGGATGAGACAGATGGATTTGTGGATACCACCGGTATAGTGACATCTATAAAATCTAAGGGTGTAGTGGAGTTTTATGTAGAAAATCCTTTTGTGAAGATAAAGGATGAGTGATATCTGAATCTGGATTGTGGTGGTTCGTGAGAATAGCCACAATCATATCTCTAAACGTGAACATAAGGAGGTACGTATGTCATTCGATTGACGTTAGGGATCTAGTTATATTAAAAGAGGAGGGATTATGAAAGAGATTGTATTAAAACTGTATGAGTTTGATGAGCTGTCAAAAGATTCACAAGAAAGGATCATAGAGCGTGAGCGCTGGAATATAATGGATTGTTGCATGGAAGCTTATGGTGCTGATTATATAAGCACCATGAAGTCTTTTGGGGATCTGACAAATACTGAGGCTTATGGCTGGGAAGTTGGATATACGAGGTATGATTTTAGATTCAAATTCAAGTACAATGATCCTATATACTGTCATCCAACTGATTATGATAAGGATATATATCCTAATAACTTATGTGGCAAATTACTGTTCAGGTATATCAACAACAACATTATGCCACGTATTATCAAGGGCAGGTATTTCTCCACGCCAGGTAGATATGTTGATGGGAAATACGAGTACAAGCACAAATATAGTAGGGTGATGTTTGACTATGGAGATAATTTCCCATTGACAGGGATGTGTTATGATTTATATCTCCTGAAACCTATAATTGATTATTACAATGCATGGTGTACTTATCCGGAGGGTTTTTCTTTAGAGGATCTGATGGGACAATGTTATGATAACTTCTTCAAGTCATGGCATGAGGAATATGAACATTGGGTTGACGATGAAGATGCGATACGTGAGGAGCTTCATCATAACCAGTATGAGGGTCAGCTTTATTATGAGAATGGGGAAGCGCATGCCGGTCCATTGAATAAAATAGAATGAAAAGGTAGTAATTGTAAATTGATAAAGTTATGAATATAGAGATAATAAGATATAGGCTTCCGATTTGTTGGATTGGGGCTTTGATTAATGGTGACTACACTGGAATATCTAACGAGGAAGCGCAAGAAGTTGATGACTTTGTAAAACATGCAGATGGTTGTCCAGTTGGTGTGGATTGGGGAACAGAAGGTTTTTATTCGTATAATGACGCAAACGCTATTGGCGGAACTTGTGTCGATGTTATTTTTAGCAAGTATAATCAATAATTAACACTCAAAACTTAATAGATATGAACAACTCTATGGTCGCTCATTTGTGGGCAAACGAAAAGAAAGAATCCGCAAGAGGTAGTAATCTTTTCTTTGAAGGTAGAAGTATTTATTCTTATGGTTACCATTTTGAGGTTGGAAGAATCGTAAGAAATAAGTGTGGTGAAAAGGCGTATTTGCTTAACGATAAGTATTATTCTTCTTCTACCTGTAAACATCAACGTTGTGTTCGTAGTGCAATACCAACTGGTTCAAAGGTGTTTTCTGTTGGATATAATATGTCTGATGATGGCAGCATGGCTTTTATCACCAGTCGATTGGAGCTTATCAAAGAGGTTATCGAGAAATACAAGAAGGTCAGAACAAGCCTGTCTTATAGGGATGTTTGGGGAGTATTTAGAAGTCTAATGGATTATATTGAGTTCTTTAATATGGGTACCCCCGAGAGCCTTCTTAAAAAGAGCGCAAACAACTGGATTGGAACTAAACATGCGTTATCTTATGAATCGGATAAGATTAAAAGTGAATATGTCCATGAGTTAAAGCGTGTGTTTGAGGTATTGCTAAATCATCAAGCGTTAGAAACTTTAGGGACGACCAATGTGATAGTAGATGAGATTTGTGGTGAAGGAACGTGGGCTGGGTATGTGGCCAGATGTCAGAGATGGAAAGATAGTCAGGCGAAAAAAGAGGCTTTAATTTTTGAAAAAAGAAGAAAAGAAAAAGAAGATCGCAAGAAAAAATTTGAAGAACAGATCGAGATGTGGAAGTCTGGCAAGATTCTGGAATTATATCTACATTATTATTTGGAGGATGACCAGCCTAACGTATGGCTTCGCATCAAGAATGGCATAATTGAGACTAGCAAGAATATCAAGATAGGACGAGCTGAGGCTGAGAGACTTTGGAAATTGATAAAGTTCTTCCATAATGGCAGTAAATTCCAACACGATATGGTATTGGATACAACCGGTCACAAATGGAAGATCAATAGCTATAAGAATGATATATTGGTTGCTGGATGTCACAGGATCGCATATAGCGAGATGGAGGGTGTTGCGAGACAATTAGGATGGGATTAAACAGATATCAACTAACATTTGAGAGCTATGGCAATCACTATCAGATTTACGGGAGAAACATCCAAGATGTCATGGGTGGCGTTACCGGTGGAGCCGGCGTATATGGGTGGGCGGTCGGGGAAGACAAGGCGCAGCCCTTGCTCGTTGGCTTGGTTGAGTAATAAAATAACATATAAATACGTAAGAAAATATGAGTATTAAAGAAGGAGATATGGTATCTATAAGACAGGATTTTATCAATCGATATAAAAATGTGCAAGAATCCATCATAAAGGCAATGGATAAGGCATTGGAGCGGGCAATAGGGAACAAGGTAATAGATTTCGAGAAGTGTGAAGACAATTATTTGGACGTCTATCCTCTTATTGGGGCGGTCTTACAGAAGGAGGTAAGGAGAGTACTTGGCGAAAATGTGAATAAGAATATATGCCAGAGTATGAAAATAAAGGCGACCAAGTACAGAAATGATTACAGGGTACGGTTGGACTATGCCGGGGATTACAGAAACGAAAATATAGAATAACATGAAATATCAAAATTTTATGTGCCCTTATGAGCTTGCGCTAAAGTTGCATGAGTTGGGTGTAAATTCGGAGTCGGAATTTTATTTTGTGAAAGAGATGAAAGGAGGGGAAACCCAGATAGATTCAGTTGTGCAAAATACAATGAGGTATTCATATAGAAAAGAAGGCGACCTCATACCGGCTTATATGAGTCATGAACTTGGAGAGATACTACCAAGTATGATAAATGTCAGTAAATCAAAAATATGGGATGACTGGTTGCAATTGACACAGTATTTCCCGAATAGGGATAGTAGATATTACGAAGCCGCCTATGTTCGTTACAATGCCTACGATTCGCCAACAGAAGTGTATAGCGGATTTGGGGAAACAGAGGTGGAGTCAAGGGCGATGCTTCTCTTTGATTTGTTGGAAAAGAAGATATTGACACCTGATGGTTTGAATTTAAAGGAAGTGGATAGGGGAAAGGAATATGAGAACGAATTTAAATAGTACAAGTATGAGAAACACATGTCCAGAATTCCCGCTTTTCGGTGCGAATTATCCAGACGCGACTTGCATAGATGGCATATTGTATGATCTGGATAATGTAGGTGATGATGGTGTTCTAATCAAGCCATTGGAAGAGATTCCATGCCCATTCTGCCGAACAGAGGAGTTTATCAGATACGATCCATTCAATAAAGAGTATAGCATGGATAGTGAAGAGGATATAAGAGATTGGTATATGAGCTATATTAATGAAATGAGAAATAAGTATGGGGGAAAATAAGAAGAAACAAACACCATGCCGGAACTTGAAAGATTGGCATACGAACAAATGAAGGAGGTAAACGATGGAGACAGTAAGATTATCAGATTACTCTTCTTATGATAAAAACAAGGGAGGAATACAAAAATTGCGTCACAAATTCAGGAATCAAATACTTGAATATTGGGGAGAAGATACCGGGATTTTGATAGGAATAACCATGGTATATGAAAGACATTTGTGGAACGAGGAAGTTAAAGTAATATGATTATGGACGATAATAAGATAATGGAAGCGGCTCAATTGATAGCCAACTCCTCGGCGGCCTTAATACAGGCTATGGGGATGATGAGTGAGAATATAGAGAGGGCTAACAGAGGGGAATCTCTGGCTTATACCGAAAATTCTTTTATGAAACTGATTCAAGATAATGGGATAACATATAATGATGTAATACAAAGGGGAATGGAAATTATGAAGAACTTAGAAAGAGTAAATAAGTTAAATAAAATGCTATCAAATGCGAATGAAGTAGCTTATGAGGCTATGGTTGATTTGATCAAGAAAACAGGAAGGCTTAATCTTGATCTGAATGATATAAAAGATGAATGTGATTTCCCGGCGGAGATAAAGTTTTTTACCGATAATGGATTGGTTTGTTTATCAATAACATCTATATACTTATCAGAAAAAGATAAATTGAGGGTTGATGGGTATGATGATGATAATGAAAAAATAGAAGGAGTGGATATAGATTACAGCCAGATAGATGAGGTAGTATATCTGGCTAAAGTCATATTAGAAGAAGAGGAGGAAAAAAGATCATGGGAAAAGCGGATAAAAAAGATGTAGAGTATAAGAAGATATTAGAAAAATCACTATCAGCAATCCAATATCTGAGGATACATGGATTCTCGACGTACATAGAATCAGAAGGTATCATTAACAGGATAATGATGTTTAAGGATAAGAATGAGATGAGAGACAAGGATATTAAATCGATTACCTAATCATATGGTGGTAGAATATAAATGCGATGATGCTTACAAGAAGCCGGAGAATCCAATGGAATGGTTGCCGTGCCCACGATGCGGCCTCCGGCCTCTGGTCTGGGAGTTCGATAACGGGAGGTTCACGGCGTGCGGGTGCGGGACAGACTGTTATAGTCATTGGAGCGTGCAAGCAGAAAGTATTATGTCGGTCATAAAAAGATCTGATAACGGTAAGTCGGCTGAGGCGTATGATATCGATGAGCTTAAAAACAACTGGAATCATTGGGTGAGGACAGGAGAGATACTATTTACGCCGAGGGATGGGAGATGGTAGTATTATCAATGAGGATAATATGATGGATGATGATATGATAGATCATGTATTGAAATTCAAGGCTAAAATAATCATATTAAATGGAGAATCATATGGAAGCTAAAATAACTTTGATAGGACCGGAGTGGATATCATTGGATGGTTCGCTGCCAAAAGTGCAGAAACCATGTTATTTCTTGGATAGAGAGAATGTGTTTCGTGGGGTAATGGATGAGTCGGGTGACGTATATGAGATATTGGATAATGGCACCAATGATGTTGTATATCATAGCAATATAGAAGATGGATATATAGCTTTTTGGAAACAAGAATTAAAAATGATTGAGAATATGGAGGATAAAAATATTTCAGATAAGACAAGAATGAAGGGTATGAACCAAGGGATATGGCTGGCGGTTCAGGAACTAGCCCACGACGGGCGATGGACGCAGGCCGCAGAGGAACTGGTGTCTTCTTGTGGATTGACCGAGGATGAATGTAGGAAGCTGCAAGAAGAAAGCGGATCGTTTAATGATGAGATGCTTGAATTTATTGATATGATATTTGGTCATACGGATATGATAGGTGAAGGTGAAGATGATACAGAATAAATATGTATAAATATCAAATAGTAATTATATACAATAAAAATTATGAGCTTAATAGATAAACTAGAAGACTTGGTGGCTAAGGTAGACACCGAATACCAAGAGAAGATGGAGGCGGTGATCCGGGAGATAGTCCCGGGGATGCCGGAAGGGAATGTACGTCATGCCGCCGAGTGTATGTGCACGGACAGGATGGGGAGTATGATGGACATCGATCTTTATATATTAAGGGAAGAAGATAGGCCTTACGAATGCCATTATCTAAAGGATCTGCTGGAGGATAGGGTAGCTAGAATAGATAAGATGCATGAGGATAAAAGCTACGCATACGATACGAATGATAATTATTGGTGCGCTACTTGCGGATCTCATTCTCATAAAGAGGATTCTAAAACAGGATATTGTTGGCATTGCGACACAGATAATTGGGTTAGGGAAGATGGGGCGGATGTTGGAATATAAAAACAAGCAATTATATAACAAGGAGAAATAAACATGGGAAGAGGTGTTAATACAGGTGCCTTGTCTCCGGTCGGCGGTATCGGGGAAATACGAATGCGAGCAAACCTGCGAAAAATAGTGGCGTACAAAGATTTCGCGAAACAGATGGTCATGGCGCAATACGAATGATAGAGGAGATTGGTAATTAAAATATTAAATAACATTAAACATGAAAAAGAGTAGAAGAATTGTAAAGAAAATGAGCAAGAAGAGCCTTATCAACAAGAAGGCTCTTCGGTATATTATCGCAAACAGTAATTTATGTAAACATGCGATAAGAGAATTGGAATTAGCCGGATATGGCAAAGAAGAGGACGGTCCTAACAAATGGATGTGCGAACAGGTAATAGAAGCTGTCGCGCTGTTCTCTTCTCATGGGAACAGCGGGTTCTCGGCACCATTTGAAATCAATCTCGTCAAGAAACTTTGCAGTTTTGATATAATCTCTCCTTTGAGATTTGATGATGGCGAATGGGAAAAAATAGGCTTAGACGGGAGTTGCCAGAATAAAAGAAAATCATCGATATTCAAAGAGCCGGACGGGAGTATCCATGATGTTGATGCATTTTCAAAAGTTCCTGTAAAAAAGTTTTTATTCGCCACTCGAACGTGGACGGAGAACATCCATAAGATAGGATGGATAGGAGGGTTGTTTGAGACGGACGAAAACGGAATACTCACTGGAAGATATTTTGGTAGATGTAATGTAAAAGACTATCAGAACGGATATATGCCAAAAGGCAAGAAAGAAATACCATGCAGGGAGATAGAGATATCGCCGGACAATTGGATTATGACAGTTGAATCAAACAATGAGGCTTTGATTGAATTGTCAAAGATTTATGATATAGTCTGGCGACAATGCCCTTGCTTGAAAGGTATAATGGATACCAACGTTACACCGGAACTTGAAAGATTGGCATGCGAACAAATGAAGGGATAAACAATGAATGACAAATTTGTAGACATGCCGAAATGCATGGCGGACAAATACGAAACCGCCGACTTTATTGCCAGCGACCCCCCCGTCCAGTTCCCAAGGCGGTATTCCGGGAGGGACGCGGAGGTCAGTGGGTTCATTACTTCGTGGCTCTCGTTCGGGAATCGAAAGGCGATCATCGGGGCGGCGGAGCGGATGGACAGGGAGTTTGGTGGCAGTCCTTACGGGTGGCTGATGGATAGGCAATATGTGAAAGTATATAATTACCAAAATATAATAAGGTAATTATATACCTAAACATGAATGATAGGAGAAAGGATGATATTAACTATTAATAATGTTTATTTAATTTAATTCAAAAACAAAATGTCTACTTTTGTAGACACATAAAAATTACACATATGAAAAAGAATGAATTTGTAAAGGAGTTAGAGAGGATCATTGATATGGTTAAGGCCGAAGATGATGGTTTCGAGTATGGTGGCAAAGTCATTTTCTATAAAGAAGATGATAGTAACTATGAAGTCTCGGTAATGAACATTGAGATGAATTTGGGAGTAGAAGCCGATGTTATGGCTGGTATGGATGATATGAATTTTACCTGCCTTATGAGTGAGGTTTATAAACAAAAGGTGGTAAAGGCTATAATGATGGAGAAGGATGATGATGAAGACAATTAATGAGATGACCGATCAGGAGATATATGATCTTACTGACGAGCAGATAGATAGATTGATCATAACAAGATGCGCTAAGGAGGGTGTTAGGTTTGTGGACGAACCTCCAGTTATGAAGACATACGACTATAAACCTATTTCTCCATCTAATTTCTTCTACCTTTTAGAAGGATTGAGCATAGCTGTTTTTAATCAGGATGATGCTATTAAAATAGCTAAGTTCTTAAGTAAGTTTGATTTATACAAGACTACATACGATTTCACTATATCCAATGAGAAGATATATAATAAGTTGGATATAATCAATATCAAACATATTCCAATGTTTGATACGAAAGATGAGGAGTCCTACAAATCTATAAAGGACAAGAATAATAAGATTGAGGAGGAGTATAAAGATCAGGTGGATAAATACAAGAAGGATATAAAAAGAATGAGTGAAATCCATGCCGAGATCTGGTCGAAGGTAATCGATGTAAGAAATAAGATTGATCATATGAATCATCTTAAAGTTCTTTTCGTAAAGGAATATCTTCCGTTGGTGGATCACGACACGGACAAGGCTATGATATTTTTCAAGAAGGCTTATGATGTGGATGATGATACGGAGAGATATATTCGTGAAGGAATAAAAGATTATCCTTTGTTTAACAATAATATAGATTAAAATGCACAATTGGTTTAAATGTACGGTTTCTTACGAGACCGATGCCGAGAACGGCATGAAGAAGAAGGTAAAGGAAGAGTATTTAGTAGATGCCTTTTCTTATACCGAATGTGAGGCTAGAATCATAGAGGAGATGAAGCCATTCATCTCCGGTGAGTTTAGCGTTGATATCAAACGATTCAGGATAGCGGAATTGTTTGCCATGGATGGAGACCGGTTCTATAAGGTCACGGCTGATTATATTACGATAGACGAGAAATCGGGCAATGAGAAACGCAAGGCGTTTAACTACATCGTTCGGGCCAATGACCTTGATCATGCCAAAAAGAATTTCGAGGAAGGCATGAAAGGAACCATATCAGATTTCGTTGTCACTTGTATCAAGGAAGAGAAGAAACTGATGGACTTCTACGAGTTTGATAGTAAGATCAGGAATCCGGAGAAAAATGAGGATAGTAGGCAGTAAAGCTAGCTACGAAACCACGTCGTCCATAGCCGAGAAGTTGATGGAGATAAGTAAAATGGAGGGTACGATTTATCGTATCCTCACATTGTCTAACAAAACTTATCTAGCTTCTAAATTAGGATATAGCAGATCGGGGTTCTATAAGAAGATACAAAACAGGAGTTTTAATATCCGGGAACTAGCTCAGATATTCGATACGATCATCAACTTCAAGGATCAAGATTGGACTGAGGGTAAGATTAATAGGCTTAAGAGGTATAGGGCTATGAGCCTTATGGAGTTCAACAAAAGTTATAAAAAGAAAAAGGCATGAGAGGTAGGATGTTACCGTGTGAGAGATGCGGAAGGATGGTAACCATAAGGAGTAAGGGGTTGTGTCCCGCATGCAGAGCCAAGGAGCTACCACCAAAGGAAAGGGCGGCGATACGGGTGAAGGCCAAGCCAAAGGGGAAGAGCCTAGCCGTTTTCTTTGGCGCCCATGTGGCTAGATTGAGTATGACAAGGAGATCTGCTACCGGCGCATACATACCATGCCCGGGGGTAAGCAACATATGCCACTTATACCCTAAACGGAAATATAAATCAGTTGCTGAGGATAATGATAACATTATCTACTTGACGGCTGATGAGCATACAAGATTCGATTATCTATTAGATACGATGGATTTCAGCCGGCTCTTGGACGAGTTTGGCAACGTATGGCTGTTGGCAGCCAGAAGGATGAGGGATCTCGCACCTAGAGTCGAGGAGGATGGTAAATTAAAAACCAGATTATTATCATGGATAGAAGAAAACAAAAATTACTTCTAGTTCTTGGATACGAGGCTATAAGTGACACAGTATATAGTTATGGGACGATCATAGAAGTCATAAGCGATCAAGAATTGTTTGATGAGATGAAAGTTCGTTTATCCGAGAGACACAATGTGGCTATTGCGGATGATGGAGAGATAGGATGTTCGGCTTTAGGCAAGATAAAGGACGAGAATGCGTCGTCATATTATTGGCGATCATCATTACCAGTATTAAGATCATATCATACAGATCCTAAATTTACCGCTTTCTTTGGCATATTAGACGTTTTATCAACGGTCCCGAAGAAAGATATGGTCGAGGAGGAAAAGCCTGCTGAAGAGCCTAAAAACGAGCCTAAGGAGGAGATGGAAGTTGAGTATGATCTGGAGACAGAGCAACAGTATTATGCCGCTGAATGGATCAAGGATATCCCGACACCTGTGTTATATAGAATGACCGTAGCTGGCAAGCGTGTTTATTATGAGATGGGGGCTGATGGGTATCCTATCATATATGACGGAGCTACCAATAATATAGCTAATGGGTATTGTGATACGTCTGGCGCTTTGGAGAAGTGGAAGAATGAGATGAGACTCAAGGGCAAGGACCCTGATGAGTACGCTAACTATAGGGCTGACTTAGGTACTATCATGCATTATCTATTTGGGTTGTATCTGACCGGGGTTAACATAAAGCTGATCCCGACATGGATCAGGAAGGTGGTCAAGGAAGCAAAGCTAAGAATAGACAAGTATAGGATGGAGCGGATATTAGTGGATAGCATTGATGAGCTAATAGAGGATCTAATATCATTTGCCATATTCTGCAAGGAAAGACATGTAAAACCTGTATTGATCGAGAAGATGTTGAGGTCAAGCAGGTTAAAGGTAGCTTCTTCGGTGGACGCCGTGGTGGAGATGGACAGCGAGCCGGAGACAGTGGAGATAGAGGTCGAGACAGGGGAGTTCTATAAGACGGGAGCCAAGAAAGGTCAGCCTAAGACGGAGAAAAAGAAGATAAAGAGATGCAGGAGGATATTCGCTATATTGGACTTCAAATCAAATAGGAAAGGTAATTTCTATGACGAGTACGCTTTCCAGCTTGAGCTATATAGAAGAATGATACTGGAGAACTACGGAAAGATATTGGAGATAGAGGAGATATATAACTTCGCTCCGGGTGATCCTACCGCAAAGACCAGCCAATATAAGTTGAAGAGACAGACTGACAACCCTATATTGAATATGGCTACCGTAGTATATCTTCAAGGAAAGTATAAGTTCGAGAAAACTAATTATACGGTTACATCAAGAATCGGATCCTTAGATATAGAAGGCGAGTTTGATGTTAATAAGTTGGTAAGGAAAGAGCCGCTGAGGGACTATATATATAGAGTCATGAATGAGAGGAGAGGGTGATGGAATTTAGGGAGTTCAATAAGAGCGTTCATCGGTATGAGCTGGATCATAGCAAACCAAGGAGGAAGCTGACGTGCCCGCAATGCGGCAAGGATAAGTGTTTTACGCCGTACGTGGACGTAACCACCGGTCAGATCGTTGGAGAGCAGTTTGGGGTATGTGATCACAAAAATAAATGTGGTTATTTTAAATATCCAACAGGCAATGAGCTTGGGAGCAATGATCTTTTTACCGATTCTAACAAAGTGCTAAGAAGATACAGGCCTCCTGTGAACCCGGATATAGCCAACTGTATCCCAGTAAACAAGATGTTTGAGACCCTTAATCCTTTCGAGACATCCGATCTTCAAGATTATCTATCCAATATCTTCGGATCGTATCATACCAATAGGGCATTTAACTTGTATAAGGTGGGGATGATGAGATTCGGGGACTGGGGTAAGTGCTGTGTGTTCTGGCAACTGGATAAGAATTGGGTGGTGCGGACCGGGAAGATAATGGACTACGGACCTGACGGGAAGAGGGTAAAGATTCCCATGGATCATGTATGTTGGGTGCATATAGTGGACGGTCAGGATTACCTGCTTAGGCAATGCCTGTTCGGGGAGTTCCTTATCAACTTCTATCCCAATGACGCTCCGGTGTATATAGTAGAGTCAGAGAAGACGGCTGTTATCTGCAACATCGTGTACCCTAGTAGGTTGTTCATGGCCTGTGGCGGTATCCATATGTTGAAGAGGGAGATGGTAGAGACATTGGGTAGGAGGCGGATAGTCCTGTACCCGGATAAGGGCGACGCTTTCAACGAATGGAGAAAGAAGGTAGACAAGGATATGAGGGGGATGAATATAGAGATAAGTGATTTTCTAGAATCAAAACCCAATATAGATGAGGGGATGGATATAGCGGATTATTTTATAATTAAACAAATTTACAATAATGGCAAAGGTAGTTAACAATTACAAGAAATTCAAGGTGCTTGAAATAACAAGACAGGAGATGATGGATAAGCTCACCAGATATGGGTGCTTAGGTATTTGCGATATGTGTAACAGACCTACATCCGTAGGTTATTACGTGGCGGTGATCAATCAATGGATGTGCAAGGACTGTTACAATGATTTCATCAAGTCAATTGACAGGTATGAGGAGGACATGAAAATAGAAAACAAGAATTTTAATAGATTCTGCAATCTATTTAATGTTAAGATGGAGGAGACGGTATGAAAGAATTGTCTTTAGCCCAGAAAGCTATGTTAAACGGGTCCATATGCCCATACTGCAAGAACCCGTCCACTATGATAAATACGGTAGAGGGGAAGCAAGTAGGGTGCGAGAAGTGTGGGGCTTGGATGAGGTCTGATTCGATGGGTAAACCAGTAGGGAGATTGGCGAAACCAGAGCTTCTTAGGGCCATGGATATAACAGCTATTGAGATCGATAGGTTCTTGAAAGAGTCGAGTTATGAAAGGAAAAACTTTTACAAAGAGTTATCCAGTGAGCTAGGAATACCAGAAGAGCATGTGTCTCCGTATAAGATGTCCTTATTATCATTGCTTAATGTTATGAGACATATCAAGGTATATGGGAAGAACCATATACAGATACATGAGGGTACCACGATAGGTAAGGCTTGCTCTAGGCACGGAGCGGTGGCGATCGGGAGTAACGCCTGCCACGGATGCCCGGAGTTTCTGTTTCATGTGGTAGACAATACAACCAATACGGTAGTCTGTGATACAGACATGAGTTATGGAGATTATGTAGGTGAAAACAAATAAATTTGGGCAATAATATCAATAGAATAAAAAATGAAAGTAATTTTTATTCATAAGCCAACAGAATTTTATGTTGGAGGATCGGTGTACAACAAATCTTATTGCAAGGATAAGATGATAGAAAAAGGCATCAGCGAGAACCGGGCAGAGATGCTTAGTGATATAATAGGTCCATACGTATGTGTGTGGGAGATAAAGGACGGAGATGATCCTTACGAGAGCATGAGAAGCAGACTCGGAGATAAAGCCTCATATTTAGATGGAGAGGATATTATCGTAGAGGATTATAATTATGACGAGGAGGACGAGGATGGGGAGATCGACTGAATACTATAGGACACATCCGGAGGCCAGAAGAAAGAAAGCCGAGACGGATAAGAAGATCAACGCCCGCCCTGAGCAGAAAGCCAAGAGACGGGAGTTGGGTCGCAAGAACTACAAGACCGATAAGTTGAAAGGTAAAGCCTATCGGAAGGGAAAGGATTTATGCCATACGGCTAAAGGGCTTAGATATAAATCAAGATCAGCTAACAGAGGGTCTAAATCCGATACGGCTGGCGATAGAAACGCAAGAGGATGAGTGAGGATAGGATATGGAGGTCATCCAAGGAGATTATCATGGATGCCTATGAGAGGATAAGAAAGTATCAGTCGGGAGAGCTTCTCCCGGCTCGTACTGGATACGCTTATCTTGACAAGGCGTTGCTGGGCGGGTTCTACCCACAACATGCGGTGGCTATCGGCGCTAGGCCCGGAGTGGGCAAGTCTTATTTGGCTCAGAAGATTATGAGTAATGTAATGAATGTTAATATCAATCCCCAAGCTGATGATTATGTATGGCTCAGATGTGAATTTGAAATGAATCCAGAGGATTTGATGTTACGTTCACTATCAAAAAAAATGGGAAAGGATATACAAGATATTCTCCTTAACGAGATGTCTGATGAAGAGATAAAGGAAATGCAGAAATGTCTTAAGGAGGAAAACTCCAGCAGAATAACATACATTCCTAAACCATCGACAGTAGACGAGCTTCAGAACTTCTTATGGAATAGTTATATGCCAGCGAACAAGGATAAGAAAATGGTATTTGTATCCATAGATCATACAGCTCTTATACAAGGCACGGGTGACGCTAAGAGGAATATAGATAGTCTGATAACCATGTGTAATATAGCTAAAAGAACTTTTCCCAATATATTCTTTCTTATAATATCACAACTTAACCGTGATATTGAGGGAAGACGGGATCCTAAGGATCATATGCCAAAACAATCTGATTTCTATCAATCAGATACATTGGGGCAATTGTGTACGGCTATGGTAGCGTTGAATATCCCAAAAAGATACGGATATTCATCATACATGCAATTCCCGCAAGGCTGGTATCCTAATCTGGAACGTTTTAAGAGTGAATCAAGGCGCTCTTTCCGTGTAGATGGACTTATATTCCATCATATAGTAAAAGTCCGTCAAAGATCATTAGAGGAGATTGATGCGATACATGTAGATATTATGAAAGGATATGAGCGATATTATCCTGATGGAGGGGTGGTGCACCAAGAAAGACCAGGAGGCTCGGATGCCCCTGTGGGTAGCGGCAAGCCGGACACGACAGTCGTTACGCTACCGCCCCCGCCTCCCAGTATTCCATTGGAGCAGCAATACATACCGCCTAGCGATGATTTTAATGTAGTACATGACGAAACACCATATTAATCATGAGACTTAGAAAGAATTATTTGCTTGTTATTATGAAAGGCATGGAGATGTTGTTAAAAGCCAACTTCTCCACCGAGAATAAGATGGGCATACGGGAAATTATATCCTATTTAAAGGAGATGTCTGAATACAGCATTAGGTATATCATCAATCGGGAACGGGAAAAGGAGATCATTAACATCTGCGAGGAGGTATCCAAAAAAGTTCAGGAGTATAAGAGGATGAACGACAACTCTATGGTATTGGAGTTGGAGAATCTGAAGCGGGAGGTTGTAGCGGTAGAGGATCTTCTTAGCTCCTACAAAGGTGTTCTTGATGCTGAGCTAGTGATAGCCGAGGATGATATCAGGATCATACGGGACAAGATCGCTATAAGCCTGAGGGAGGACGGAACATGCAAGAGCATGACTGATGCTGATAAAAGGGCTAGGGTGGATGTAAGATACGAGAGAGCGTTAGAGGATTATCGAATCCTTCTAAGATGCGCCAATACGGTTAGGGCTAAGATGTCGGTTATAGGGCATCTTAATCAATCAATAAATCAATCTATATCAGTTGGTAGGGTTGGTATGGCTAATGAATCTTATACGGTAAAGCAATATGAAAAAGGGAAAGAGATTATCGAAAGCAGACGGCCTTAGGGTATTGACAGAGGCTTATGGTTCTATAAAGAATTACAGCGAGAGCTGCATGTGTATAGCTATAGTCGAATCGGCGGATATGCTTGGATTAGCGCATGATGATGATCTGGCATATGAGCTTATACCTGAGTTAAGGATGTTTAAACCTATAGATAAGCATCTCAATAGCTTTTGGTTTGACTGGGATGAATGAGATAAAAGGCTGTGCATACTCAAGACATTGATAGACATATATAGCGATAATGATCATTCTGATATATTAGAGAGAATAAGTAGAAAGATCAGGTCAATATTTTAACTTGTTTACGTATGTATATAAATTTCGAGCAGATGATGACATCAGGATTAACGATGTCTGACGTCGGGTATCTTCTGATGATCCGGCAGAAAGAAGAGATGGCTAACACCATTCCAAAGGAGAAAATAGATAGTTATAAAGCATCTGGTTATATTGAGCTTCAGAAGAACGGGAAGTGGAAGATAACACCAAGGGGAGGATCGCTGCTGATGCTGATAGAGACACCCGGTCTGACACCGGAGGTCGAGGGGATCCGGGACCGTATCGTTGGGGTATATAACGATATGGGTAAGGATACAGGAGCTATCAAGGAGGTGGAGAAACGGCTCGTATGGTTCGTGGCTAATACCAACTTCAAGGAAGAGCCTATAGTAAGAGCCGTAATATCCCACATAGATCTTAAACGTGAGTATACGATGAGATTGGATAACTTGATATGGAAACCATCAAATGTATATAGTGTGCATATGAGTTTATCAGAATCAACGTTATTCGATACGATCATAAAAATGTATGGCATGACGTCTGACTTGTATCTTAGGGAGAACAAGAACAAGGAACTGGCATGGTTGTTCGCCATAAGCCGGCTCCCGGATCCTCCCAAGAAAATGGATAAGGAATACGCTATCACAGGCGATGTTAAGATGGACATCGAAAGGATATCGGATATAAAAAAAGAATTAGGTAGAAGATTAAAAATGTCGATTTAGTATGGAAAGAAAAGAAGTTGAAAAAGTAGTCAAGGAAACGATATTCGAGAAAATGGGTGAGTTTACGGGTCTTAATCATGCCGCCGAGATCAATAACGAGGATGATCTGGAAACTGACATGGGTATGGATCCCTTGGATTTCGTAGAGGTGGTGATGGGGATTGAAGAGAAGATGGATATAAGGATTCCGGATGATGTCTTTGGCGATAAATCTGTCGATGAACTAACTGTAGGGATTTTTGTGGATATGTTGTATGATTGGGTTAAGGGTAAGTGATGGATTTCGGATATGATGATTGGGAAGAGGGGTTAGAGACCCCTCTTGTCGATGATTGTGATGACGATCATGAGGAGGAAGAATATGATTTCAGTTAAGGAGTTAAGACCGGGCAATCTTGTAAAAGACAAAGCTGGTGATATATGGAGAGTAGGGTGCGTTACCGGTATGCGTAATGAAAGTGGATCATTAATCCTTGAACGTGAGGTTGATGATGGGATAATGAAATGGTATTCCGGGGAAGATGATGTCATACCTATTGAGATAAATGATAATATACTTGATACTATCTATTTCAAGCGTGATAAGGGGCGGGATGTATATCGAGGCTACGGAATATCTATAGAGATTTTTGATGATGGGTATTATCTTAGCCTTAGGGATCTGGAAGACGATCTAAGCGATCCTATTCAGATTAAGGATCTTCACCGTCTACAAAATATATTAATAGACTTATACGGACTTGATATAAATATAGATAAACTTTATGGTAATACCGGAGAATAATTTGTTATGTAAGGTTATAAACGGAGAAAAGGTTCTCGCCGCCTCTTACTCGCAGATAGACACGTTCGTCCAGTGCCCATATAAATGGTATAAGACTTACGTGGAGGGTCATAGGTCCACGGAGAAGCATGAGGCTACGTCATATGGTACGGTTATCCACCAAACGATGGAGTATTTCTTCAAGAACGGATGCAGGCCTTCTTATGAGGATATGAGCAAGGCATTCAACTACTACGCTGATATAGAGAAAATACCTTTTGATAGCGTAAAATCCCAAATCGAGTCCATGCAACATGCGGCTAGACTAATAAGATGGATTGTAGGATTGTTTGAGAAGGATGCTGCTGGCAATTATAAGAAGGTATGGTCCGATCTTACGCCAATGGAGAAGGTAATCCGGGGGTCGAGACCGGCCGGCGTGGAGGAGGATTTCGTCCTGCCCTATAAGCTACCCAAGCCACTTACTTTGGATGGCGTGACGTACGATAAGGTACATATCATAGGATCGGTGGACTGGCGTGGAGAGTATAAGACAAAGGACAGGATAGCCATGTATACGATAGACTGGAAGTCCGGGAGAAAGTTATTCGATGAGGATAAGCTGCTTCACAATCTCCAGCATCCGATATACGCCTTCTACATACTGAGAAAGTACAAGGTATTGCCGGATATGTGCAGCTATTTCTTTACCCGCATGCTGGACAATCAGAACGTGAAGGTAGATAAGGAGAAAGTAGAGAGATCGGTCAAGGAGCTTAACGATATTCTCCTTGACATGTATGATTTCGAGACAAATAAAATAGATAGCTATCAAGCTCACGTTTGGGACGACGCCAAACAGGGGTATAAGTACGAGAAGCGCTACCTCATGGGACGCCAGCCGGCCTGCCTTGAACCCCGCCCCAAGCCCTTGTGTTTTTGGTGCGATTTCTCAATCCACAAACAAAACACATGTAGGTATTCATCGGATTGGGATGAGTCAAAAAGAAAGAATAAAAAAGATTAACTTTATTAAAAAGCCTAGATAAATGTCTAGGCTTTAATTATATTTGTATCACCAAAAAGAACTGATTATGGACAAAAGTGAAAAAGAAAAACAGATATTAGATCTTCTGATGTCTAGAAAAGATATCAGGAAATTGGTAGAGAAATCAAATGAATGTTATTCTAAGATGGATTTTGTTGGTGCCATGAAATGCCGGCAGGAGATAAAGGATATCGTAGACCGGGAATCGAAGATCATGTTGACAAAAAGCGAGTCTTTGGTGAGTTTGATGAATAACGCTGATAATGAATATAAATTCAATATGCTGGTATGGCTACATTCCATGATGTGTATGGCGGATGTATTTAACGGGATATTGGAGGATTTCAAGGATGGGGTAAGAAAAGCCAATGGCAACTCCAAGTTCGTTAAGTTCGATAATCTGGATCGGTTAATGACAGAATGTAAGAAGGAGATTGATTACCTGATGAAAGGCACAAGTAAATCATTCCAGATATCTTTTGCCGTAAGAAGCGATGAGCTAAGGGAGATGATAGAGAATATGGTTGGAGACAATATCCGGGAAGGGTATGATATGTTTAAGGAAGAGGCTAAGATGACCAAGGAGACAGACAGGAGCAAGATAGAGGAATTTAATAAAAAGCTTGACCATGATCAAATGTAATATAAAGCTAGGCGATATAGTCCATACCCAGATAGGAGTAGGAGAGGTGATAGCCATAAGCAAGACCAAAGAGACTTTGATGGTGAAGATGGATGATGGTCGGGAATGCCCTATAAGACTAGAGTACATAAAAGACGTTTTTGATAACTACAAATCCAAATGATTTACAAATTAAGACCATATCAAGAGGAGTGTGTTAAAAGTATCTCCGATTACATAAATTCTGATAGACATGATCCGGTATTGATCGTAGGTCCTGTAGGTTGCGGTAAGTCACTGCTGATAGCAGAGGCGGCTAGATTGATGGGAGATAAGACGCTGATTTTACAACCATCAAAAGAATTGCTGCAACAGAACCACAACAAGATAACGTCGTATGGCATACCGGCTACCATCTACTCCGCTTCCTGTGGAAAGAAAGAGCTGTCTAACATGATATACGCCACGTTAGGGTCTATCAAGAAGGTTGTTGGTCAGCTTAAGGAGATGGGGATCAGGAGCGTGTTGATAGATGAGGCTCATGCCGGGTATAGCCCGGAGGACGGCAGTGAGTTCATGACATTCATGAATGAACTGAAACCGAAAAAGGTGATAGGGTTTACCGCTACACCATGCAGGCTTAAAACGATGTCGATAGGGCAGGTGTCATATTCCCAGCTTAATTTCATCACTCGTATGAGACCGGTATATTTCAAGAACCTGATTCACGTGATACAGGTAGAGGAGATGATAAGGCAAGGATTTTGGACACCTCTTAAATATGAGACATGGGATTTCAATGGAGATGCCCTTAAACTCAATTCTAACGGCTCCGAATATACGGCCGAGTCTATTAGTGAGGCGGTGAGAAAAAACGGCTTAAACAACCTTATTTTACGTCGGTTGATGGTATTAAAAGACGTATGCAGATCTATACTGGTGTTTATGGATTCTGTTGAGAGCTGCAATACCGCCGCCGAATGGATGAACGCAAAGATATGCGCTGGCATGGCGGAAGTGGTTCACGGAGGCACGCCAAAGAAACAGCGGGAGGCTATAGTCGAGGGGTTCAAGTCAGGTAAGACGAAGGTAGTGTTCAACTATTCCGCCCTCGGTACGGGATTCGATCATCCGGGTCTGGATTGCGTGATAGTAGGAAGGTCGACATTCTCGTTCTCGTCGTTTTATCAGTGGCTTGGAAGGGCAGTCCGTATAAAAGACGGAAAGGATAGTGCTTTGGTCGTTGATTGTTGTAACAACTCGTCAAGGTTCGGTGATATAAGGAAACTTAGTATAGAGAACTACAAGGGGTATGGATGGGGAATGTTTATCGGCGATAAGCTAATAACTAATATCCCGATGGGGAATAAGGTAACGAAAACAGATCTGGATATCAAAGCCGCCAAGAAAGATCGTAGGAGGGGGCTGGCGCAGGGCGTAACCGCCGCCCCTATCCCCGGAAGGCCGGACCATCCCCTTGGCTCTACGTTGATGACATTCGGCAAGTATTGTGGATGGATGTTTCATTCGATCCCAGTATCGTACTTCAAATTCATAAACGAGACTTTTGACTGGAGTAATGATCGAAACAAGGAGATAAAAGAATACATAGATTTTCTAATTAAAAACAATAAACTATGATTAGATAGGGTGTATATATCATGAGGCTGATCTTGACGGTGTGATGTCAGCGGCCATAGTAAATAAATATTTTAAGAGAAGGAATATTGATCTACTGCCTTACAATTATGGGAAGGAGATACCTGATGTTAGTAAGTATGATAAGGTATTTGTAGTTGACGTATCATTTGGCGATAGAACGAGATTCTTATTCGATGAATGGAAAGACAAGGGGATAGATGTCATATGGATAGATCACCATAAGACGGCGATAGATGCTATGAAGGACTATAATGTCAAAGGCAAAAGACGTATCGGAACGGCGGCTTGTGAGCTTACGTGGGAATATCTTTTCGATGATATCGAAACCCCTGACGTGGTAAAATTATTGAGCGCTTATGATGTATGGGATCATGATCGCTTCGAATGGAGTGACGTGCTCTCATTTCAATATGGAATGAGAGGGTATTGCGGTCTTGACATAGACGTCGCCAGTGAGGTTCTAAATAAAGCTGATAAAGACTTCGTGGATAATATGATAAAAAACGGGGAGGCTATAATAGAGTATATCTTCGAGAAGAACAGAGGAGAGATGAGCATATTCTCATTTGAGGCGGACGTGTTTGGTTATAAGGCGATATGTATGAACACCACGGAGTTTAACTCCACTACATTTGAGTCTATGTACGATCCTAGAAAACATGATTTGATGATACCATTTTGCTGGAACGGGAGATTCTTTAGATGCTCGTTCTATACCACCAAGGAGGAGGTGGATGTCTCGGTGCTGGCACGCAAGGCCAATCCCGGTGGCGGCGGTCATAAGGCGGCGGCAGGCTTCCAGCTTAGCGCAGAGGATATGATGGAGTTCCTAAAGACAAAGAAAATGTGATATGATATGGGTCTTGCTTAGTATGGCAGTGATTATGTTATCCATAGCTGTAATGGTGAAAGGCTGGAATGATTTACATGGAGGTATGTTCCACGGAGGATTAATTATGATAGCTATAGGAATAATATCAATATCTGCATCAATATTTTATATGAATGAAGGAAATATTAAAAATATGGAGAATATGAAAAACGTATATAAGTTCAAAAAACTTAGCAAAATGAAGCTAGACGATTACGGCTTCGGTTTATTCGAGTACAATGGCGTTCTTTATTTCAAGGAGGCAGATGAAGGGAGATGCTTTGATGTAAGGAGCGGGAATGAGGCTATTATCGGGAAAGATAAAATTGTAACGGCCTTGGAGGATTGATCATGAGAAAACTTGACGACACCAACAGGACAAGGAAGAAAAACGTACGGCACTCGTGGATAAAGGCGGGTCCGGGGATCCAACGCTGCGCTATTTGTGGGATCACGAAGCGAAGTGAGTATATAGACGGGAAGACCGTTCATTGCGTGCATCTATCATCTGGTGAGCTTTACTCTATGACAGGAGAGACACCAGAATGCAGAGATTTAAGTGAGTTTTATTAATATAAAGAAGTTTAAAATGAAAGAGGAATTTAATAAATACGACAAAGTCGTTTATGATGGTGAGGTATTTGAGGTACTTGAAACCGCCGACAATACGGGGATAATGAAAATAGAACCGTTATTTGATGAGACATATAAATTTATTTGGGTTAATGAGGAGATGGTTGTCTCGTTAAGCAGGGCTATCAAGTTAAGGCTTATTGATGATGAGACGGCAGATGAGGCGATGAATTTCGGGAAGCCAAAAATAGGAGACGCGGTGGTGGAAAGCGGACCGCTTGTAGGGAAAGACGGCAGCGGCAAGGACGACCGGGCCGACGGCAAGCTTCGGTGGGATCTCCTTCCTTTGGCTGAGATAGAGGATATCGTGAGGGTATATACGGAGGGGGCTAAGAAATACGCCGACAATTCATGGCAGAATATACCTGATGGATTTGAGAGATATAGAGCGGCTTTACTTCGCCATATGACGGCGTACATGAAAGGCGAGAGATATGATAAGGAGACAGGGCTGATGCATTTGGCACAAATTTGCTGGAACGCCATAGCGTTATTATATTACGATAAACATAACAAAGGGTTAATAGAATGGAAGGATCAGGAGAAATAATAGTAGACGAGAAATTAAAAGCTATTGACAAAAGGACTGGTAGATACATTAATGTGATCAAGCGCACTATTGATGATGATACCCCATTCTCGACAGTTAAATACCTCGATAAGAATCATAAAGAGCTGAATTATGATCGTGTAAGGCATCTTAAGTTTGATATAGACATAGATTGGGAGTTGAGAAGATATCAAATCGTGAAGGATTTATTATCTAACAGTTTCGATGGGAGGAAGATGGGTGTAGATGAGATAGATAATGCTATATTTACAGCGGATTTAATTATTAACAAATTAAAAACTATTTAAAGATGGTAAGAATCGATTTTTTCACGAAGAAAGACGCTGAGTACAGCGATTACATGCGATATATTATCGCCAACACGTTACAGGAGTATGAGGGTGAGGTTACGTTGAACCAGATCCCGGAGAACAAGGCCACGGAGGAGGAAATATCCAAGTACGGTATAGAGGTATACCCTACTATCATCATCAGTGGAGATAATATGGATGGCTTTAACAAACTTGAGGGGATGGCCAGAAAAGCTGATCTTATTAACATCATGTCGTTATACGACAAGAAATAGGCTTATGACGATAAGGGATAAATATTTTGGCTGGAAAGATATATTCTTTAACAGGTTCGTGCATTGTTGTAATGAAAAAAGTGACCAACCACAAGGAAGTAATATACCTCTAGCCAAAATAAACTTCGATAACAAGACAGGATATGTGGAGGACGGGACTATTAATATAGCCGAGCTTCTTCAATATCTTTGGATAAATAATAAGGTCTATAGGTGTGAATATGCACCCATAGATATATCTTCTGTCTTACAAACATTGATCAGATTGACCGAGAACGCTAAACATATGTTTGAGGATCAACCGGGTGTATATGACATGATCCCATATAGAGGTTTTTTTCTTAGAGATGATTTTTCATCCGGAAAAGATTATTCACTTGATTTGGATAAAATAGTGAGCGGTATGGGAGGATGGTATGGGGAGGATGAGGATCCATGCTACTCGATGTTCGTCAGTCAAGACCAGATATGGAACTTGAATCCGATATTGAAGGTATTAGCTGATGAAGGATCTATTCTAGCCAAAAAACTTGGGTATGATATGAACTCATATGTCAGCGACAATGGATATACGATATACAACCCCTACCTCTCGTGGATCAATCATTACTATCATTATTGCCCGACATTTAACGAGGATAAATTAAAGCCTTGGGATAGAGTAGAGGATAGGAAAAATAAGTTCAAGATGACGGATAAGGTCAAGAGAGGTGCCAATAACTGGTATTATTCAGGTGGGACTATATCTTGTGTGGATAATTTCTTGGGGAAAGAATATAGGAAAAATCTCCGAACCTTCATATATCGTGGAATAGTGTTCTTTTTAGATCGGATATGGCATACACCATTGTTTGAGAAGATGGGCGTGAAAATGAAGTACAACGCTTATTATTGCTATGCCGCTACCTCCGGGATATGGTATAGCAAGGGATTCAAGGAAAGACTAGCCAAGAGGTTTAACAAGTCGCTGGGCGGCGACGGGGAGCTGTTCGGGGCTAACCTAGCCTGCATGGTATGTGACCGTAAGGATATCGATTGGGAGGCGCTTCGTCTTTGGCTTGACAAATACGATGATCCTACTGATAAGGGCATGGTGAATAGCCCTATTCAATTTATGTATTTATATTTATATTACACTTTTAACAAATAATTTGAGAACACAATTGCAACGATATGATCATAAACAAGACATGGTCAATGCCGAACAGCGAGACATTCAGCATAAAACCGATAAGGGAACTTATAGATAAATATCGAGAAGAGGGGATGGTTATAGTGGATCCATTCGCCAGAAACAGCGATATAGGGACGATAACCAACGATCTTGATCCTGAGACTAAGGCTATGTATCATAAAGACGCCACGGACTTCTTGTGTCATCTTGATGATAATATAGCTGATATGGTACTATATGATCCACCATATTCCGCTAGACAGGTGTCCGAGTCATATAAAAGGCTTGGAGAATCTGTTAATATGCAAACAACACAATCCAGTTATTGGGCTAAACAGAAGAAGGAGATAGCTAGGATCACCAAGAAAGGCGGGGTGGTCATTACCTGCGCGTGGAACTCCGGCGGTATAGGGTCCGGGCTTGGCTTCGAGCAGCAGGAGATTCTTCTCGTAGCTCATGGGGGATGGCATAATGATACGATTGTTACTGTAGAGAAAAAGATCAAGGGTTAGATGAAAGAAAGGATATTCACCACAAAAGAACAGGGGAGGGTGCTGGTCGAGGCCGGCCTCCCTATCTCCACCGCCATCGGCTTCAGAGACAAGTACCTTGACTCATTGCATTCTATGGAGGATGACGCTGGTCGTATAGGACTGATCGAGGCCGTTACCCCGGATATATCCAACCCTGTTTGGGATGTAGGGACGTTACTGAATTTGCTCCCATATGAGATAGAGGGTTGTACATTCGAATGTTATAAGCTAGAAAACGCATGGTTTGCATTATATAGGGATATAGATGATATTCCTATATATTGGAGCAAGGAGAAACATCTTATAGATGCGTTATTCTCATTGATGATGGATTTGTTTAAATTTAAATGCGGATTATATGAATCACTACATGAAACAGATAACAAGAATAAAATACAAGACAAAGAATAACCCCCCTATGGCTAATGTCCCTCTTATAGGATACAGCAAAAAATATGACTGTTGGGTAGCGTTAGTATACAGAAAAGGGGATAACTATTACACCAATATGGAGTGCGATGTTGAATATAAGACATCCCCTCCAGATGAGTACGAATACGTATATCCGTGAGAACTAGAAGGGATATATTTATATTTAAGCATGATTAATATTATTTTAATATTATTCATGCTTTTATTTTTGTTTAAATTGTATTTTTGTATCAACATTAAAAACCAGATTGTTATGAACAAATTGATCTTGAACGATATCCAAGACCTATGGAGGTGGAGGGAGAAGATAAACATCGATGACCTCAAAGAGGATCCTATGGCTGAGGACATGCCGTTATATTTCCCGTGCGCCGTCGTATGGCATGAGAAACATAATGATTGTATATGCTACGGATTTGTTTATGTAGCAGAAATATTAGGGATATAAGCATTAAAAAACGAATAATTTTAACAACGTGAGCAAATTACTATTTTTCGATTTAGAGACAACCGGGGTTAAGTTCTGGAGAAACGGGATACACCAAATAGGAGGGATCGTGGATATCGACGGGCAGGAGGCTGAGAGGTTCGACATCCGCCTAGCCCCGAACCCTGCCGCCACGATAGAGCAAGAGGCGCTGGACGTGGCTGGCGTTACCTTGGAGCAGATACAGTCGTATCAACCTATGGAAGAAGGGTACAGGCAGTTAGTTGGTATATTATCCAAATACGTGAATAAGTTTGATAAGAGGGATAAAATGTATTTAGTGGGGTATAACAACGCTGGATTCGATAACAGCTTCCTACGGGCTTTATTCCAGCAATGTGGGGATAAGTATTTCGGATCATGGTTCTATCCTAACTGTATGGATGTATATGTTATGGTGACACCGTTCCTGATGGGTGTAAGAAACGATATGGAGAACTTTAAGTTGATGACCGTAGCCAGAACTATGGGTATTGAGATCGACGAGAATAAGCTTCATGACGCTACTTACGATATTGAGCTGACTAGGGATATTTTCTATCGTATAATTGGCAAAATGGACATTAAGCTATGAGGGACATTTTAGAGGCGATGCATGATTATCCGGATGAGGCGCTTGGGTTGTGTTTCTTTTTGATAGTGGTTGTCTGGTTATTGTCAGGTATATTTGAGAAAAAAAATGAATGATAAACTCGATGAGATACTGGACCTACTAAGATCTCAAAATGAGATGATTAAGGATATCCACGATTATGTGAAAGAAGTTACCAGCGAGAAGTATATAGGAGAATCCAGAATGACAAACTTCTCTATTAACTTGGCCGCTGATATACTTACCGAGGCTATCAGTCCTAAGATAAAGGGGATGATGGTGGATCTATTGAAGAAACAAGGATGGAAAACCGAATGAAATATGGGGACTTACGAGAGAAAAGTAAATCAATTAAAGGATTTGATGATAAGGAAATACAAATCGGCTTACGATAAGTCTAAGGAAATGGACATAGATATAAGCTCGATGACATATCTTCCAGAACCGGACGTATTCAATGTTATGTATACTGAGCATATGTCCGTTATTCTTGATCGGGTCAATAAGATCATAGATGATAACAAGGATAAGCTCAAGAATCCAACTTGCGCTACTTGCGTACATCTACATGACCATGAGTGGGCGAAAAGATACGGGAAAGTATGTTGCTCCGTTTGGCAAGTGTGTGACCATTATATAAACCCTAATAGGAAATATAATAGGAAGCAAAAGACTTATGCGAGACAGCCAAGCAACAAGGCTTGTCCTAATTATGAGTATGGTGATGATAATTTTGAAAACAGAAGAAGATGTATAAAAGAAAAGAATACCCAATAAAGAGCTATGTGCCGATGCGCACCAACAAGGATAGGACGTGTATCTGCTGTGGCGATACGATCCCAGCCGGCAGCAGTAGGATGATACCTAGACACGCTAAGGCAAATCACGGTCTATGTTTCCCATGCTTCAGGAAATGGAGAGATACCGGAGGAGATCTTAAGCTTATGAACAACCCCGGAGATGCGAAGAAAGAATATGTCATACATATGTCTAATATCCTGAAAGGGAATTGTGATATAATAAAAGGTCGAAAGCTTTACGTGGCTTTTAAAAAGGCGATAAACGGCGGGAAGAAGATCGTTGTCAAATTTGACACTGATCAACCGATATCTATGTCAACAAGAGTCATGAATCCTTCATTCGGGGAGATTATGGATGAGTACGGCAAGGACATATTCCAAGGTAATCTCAAACTGGTAGATGTCCCAAAAGGGGTTAAAGACTTGATAGTTAACTATATAGGAAAATATCGTAAATTATGAATATAAAAACATTTATATACATGATCCTGACATTCAGGAGAGTAGATCCTATACCTAAGAATATAGGTCTTATGTTAAGTACAACGTTCTGGATATCTATAGTATGGATAATATCCAACTTTACCATATTGATAATGAGATTAACAAAGTAGACGAAATGAAAGAAGGTGATGTGATATACAAGAATGGCGTGGAGCTGCTTGTGGTATTAAGCTACGACCATAATGAGCCATGTAAGGGAACAATGTCTTTCAATGCGAGATAGATCCATTCTGTCAAAGTGTATTAAAATATTATTTTCCAAAAACAGTATTATATGAAGATATTAAAAGAACTGATTTCACTTCATGGAAAGGGAAAATCGACGTGCTCACCGGAGGTTTCCCTTGTCAACCATTTAGCGTCGCTGGACAACGAAAGGGAGCGGATGATAACCGTTATCTCTGGCCGGAAATGCTTAGAGTCATACGAGAGACAAGACCGCTCTGGGTTATTGGCGAGAATGTTGCTGGAATCACCAATATGGTTCAACCCGGTAGTGAAACTGACGTGGAAACGAAAAGTGATCAAGATGAAGAAAATTACAAGGAAACGATACTTGAGCAAGAATATATCATCAATACCATCTGCGACGATCTTGAACGTGAAGGATATTCCGTCCAACCGATCATTGTTCCAGCTTGCGGTGTCGGAGCGCCACATAAACGGTATAGGATATGGTTCATTGCTTCCGACTGTTCAGACGCAAGGGTTGAAGGTTTGCGACAAGGACGGGAAGACAAGATTCATGGATTTGAGTTCACTTCCCAAACAAGGGATAAAATACGGAGACTTATTACCGACACCAGTGGCCTCAGATCACACAGGTTCTTGTACGATAAGGAAGATGACAAAAAGCAACGGAGCACCGAGAACAGACTCTTTAAGAAATATGCCTGCCGTGATTGGGATGGACGGGGATCGACTCAATGGAAGAGTTTTCCAACTCAGTCCCCTATTTGTAGAGGAAATGATGGGCTACCCTTTAATGTGGACAACCTTACCATTCCTTACGGGAAATGGAGAAAAGAATCAATAAAGGCTTATGGTAATGCCATAGTGCCGTTGATAGCGGTGAAAATATTCGAGATGATAAATAAAATAGAAGGATATGAACAACAAACAACTTTATAAAATAACATTGACAAGGGAACAACTGATGCTGATATCCCGGTGCGTGGAGGACATAAGCAGATACGCAGCCGGAGACATGGATCTTCAGCATACCACGGAAACTTTGATAAATGATATGGATAGAACGGAAACGCTGGGGATAAGAAGCTTTATAGTCAATAACTCACGAGCGATAAGAAGAAGGTTGTTCCCAGATCTTGAGGATTTTGAGCATATAGGGTATGATGGAGGCAGTAAGGATAAGATAAATAGGAAGAGACTTATCGGTAACACCTACCAGATATATAGGTCGATATTACATCAGTTGGCCATTGACGAGAACTGGAATAACGTGTATAGTGATATCACGTTACCTTCAGGTGATATGGGAACAATTAAAGTGGAGAGGATTGACGATGATAAGGATAACGACATTTAACGATACTAAAATATGAGCTTATTTGTATGCGCTAAATGCGGTTGTGTTGATAATACCGCCACGTCTAGCTACTGGATGTTGACAAACGAGTATATGGTGGATAAATTTGACTATGCCAAGGGACTACAGCCGTACAAGGGCATGGGGTTGTGCAGCGAATGCGGGAGGCTGGCTACCAGCCCAGACGGGCGTGATGTCGTGGTACCCGGTAAATGGCACGGGAAGTTCCCGAAGGAGAAAGCTACCGAAGAGCAGTTAAAGAAAATAGGATATAAAAATTTGATAAGATGAATAAGACGAATAAGGTAAGAAAGGGAGAAGTTAGAATATACGGAGATATCGGCACTCCACTTACGGATAAAGGATATGTGGATTGGGATAAGATGCTGGTGTTATTAAGACAAAATAATTTATTATAAGATAGGTAATTATATATCATTTAAATTTTGAATCATGAAAAAGTGTAAATTGTTAATAACAGATTTAGATGGGACACTGATTGAGACGGTATCAGGGGATACATTCCCTAAAGGTATATGGGATATGAAAATCAAACTCGACGTGTTTGAGGCTATCAAAAATTACGCTCCTGATGATATACTGATCATATCAAATCAAGGAGGCATAGAAAAAGGATTCGTAGACAGAGAGATGTTTGAGTATAAATTCGATTACATATCAAACGCCTTGGAAGATTACACGGATATATCCGTAAGCGCTTATTACTGTGACAGCAATAATAAGCGCAATGCCAATAGGAAGCCAAATACAGGGATGATAAAGCAGTATATGGATTTCGTAGAATACATGAACGATGATGAAGATGAGGAAGAAAAGATCGTATATGATACTATCTTGATGATTGGGGACGCTTCCGGAAAAGAAGGGCAGTTCTCCGACTCCGATAAGAAGACGGCGGAGAACTTCGGGTGCGAGTATATGGATGTGGATGATTTTGTGTATAAATATAATAACCGATAACGAAAATAAGAAGGATAGGATGATAATTTCCTATCCTTCTACTATCTTAATCAAATATCTTACCCCCGAAAGAGATGAAAGACTCTCTTGATTGAGGTTTGTTCTTGATATTATATAACGTTTTCTCAAATCCCTTCCTAGTCATATAAACCGTATTCCTGATCCCGGTATCCGTATTGTATCTGTAATGTGCGTAACCCTTCTTCATAACATTCTCTGTTAATATCCATTCTCTTTTATTCTTGTAAAAGAAACCTTGCTCTTGTAAAAACTCTCTTAACGATCTTTCCGCTATATCACATCCATGAGACTCAAGTTCTCTCCTAACATCACGAATCAACATATCATCACCTTTGTCATTGGCCATAATAGCTGTTTCAGCAAATCCTACTTTGGGAGCTTGTTCTTTGATAATATTGTCGGATATTCTCTTAGCCTCCTCTGCCGCTTTCTTAGCTTCAGCTAACGCCTGCTTTTCTTTCTCGGATACCAACAACGCCTCTAATGCTTCTATGTAATTATGTGGAAGATTCTTTTTTATGGATGCCTCCATTTCGTTAAAAGCATTCATGTACTCCAATTTAAATTTTATAGCTTTGCTACCAGTAAACCCCATGACAAGTATAGTAAATCCATCCCTATTCATTACATATCTTTTGGATTTTCTAAATCCACCATTAGGTTGAGGTATGTCATCATAGCATAAACAAAACATTTTATGTAAATCCATTTTTGGATTACATTCAGTATCAATAACATAACTCTTTTCTAACAAATCATCTATAGATCTTATAACTTTGCTATGATCCTTCTCAAATTTAACAGCTACTCTCAAGCTGTCTGTCAACACATCATTAGATTCATTAATAAAAACAAGATTATCCATAATATAAAAAAATAGGCTCAAAAGGAAATGTCGGATCTCACCTCGACAAATCCTAATGAGCCAAAAATATCTTACACATTGAATGACCTTGAAGTGAGATCCCGTCATTCATTGTTTCATGATGCGAATATAACCATAATATTTATGCTACAAACCGAAATAACAATAATTTATATTTATTTTGTATAATTTAATTTTGGCTATTTGAAGAATCCTAATAAATGCTTACATTTGCATTCATGAATAGAATATTTATTCCCATCCGTCCGAGATGGATAGATAGGAATACAAAAATAGCCAATCAAATTGTCTTAAACAATTGACTGGCTATTTTTTTGTCATACTATATCAGCTATCTTCCTCTATCAAAATACCAATTAGCGTCCTCCCCGGACTCATCCTTATTCCTACCACCTAGGAAGAATCCCATCGTCATGCCGTTGGTCATCAGCCAGTAGTCGGATGTCTGTTTAATATCCCTAGCCGTCTTGATATTATACCATTGCTTACCAAACGAGAACTTCATGAGCTGCCTCCATAGCTTGCTCTCGTCCTTATACACGCCGGTCTGGACGGTAGCGAACGGATCCCAGTTCCGAGGATCGGTGAGATCGCCTAACTTCCGGGCCGTAACCAGCGGATCTTGCAGCATATCTATGGCGTTAAGCTCCATGAACGGGGATGTCTGGGAAGCGATCTCATTGATCGTCCTGAACCCGATATAGGTAATGAACTGCCCGAACCAGCTATCCTCATTATCCTCCCTATATCCCATCAAGGCCCTTCCTATAGCCATCATCGTGGCGAATACCGCCATATTGATAATAGATCTCTTGATATTAACCTGCTCATAAGGTGTAAGCTTATCATATTCCTCCTTAAGCACGTCATACACCTCTCCCATACGACCCTCGGACATCGTATTATAGACATTCCCCGCCAATCGCCATAATGTCCTCATATATCCTTCCTCGAACTGGTTGGTCTGGAAATTAAAACCGGCTTTCTTATATGCCCGCTGCACGGCCAATATAAACCATCCACGATGAGGAAGCACCATATTAAGGATCGCGTTCCGGCTAGCCCCCACCCGGTTCTGCTCATTCAAGGCGCCGTCGCAGATCTGCACCATGCTCCTGACCCTACTGGACAAGGTAGGTATGTATCTTTCTATAATATCCTTATTAGCTTCGTTTTTAGCCACGATCTTCCCGTCCTTGACATTTACTAAGTTCCATATGGAATAATCCCTTAAACGCTCCCAATCACGTTTAGCCTCGTTAGCGGACATATTTCTGTCTTTCATCATCATCTCCTTGAAATTGGAGTATGACCAGAACTGACCCTCGTATAGGCGGGTATCATCCATGACCGAGATAATGACCTGCGGATCCAACGGGGAGTTAAGAACCTCCATCATCTTAAACGGCAGGTCCCGGAATAAGGTTCTCCAGATTTTGTTATACGCTGCCGATCGTACACGGTTACGGACATTGAACACGCCTAGAGCCTCTCCAACGACATATAGCTTGTTGGTGCGGTTTATATCCCCGATCTCCGACACGTACGTACTTAACTGCTTCTGGGCTTCCCCATAGGCGTATTTCATGGAGTCCTTGCTTATATACTGCCCTACCATACCCTCCAAAAGGAAGTTGGCCTGCCCGGTAAGGGCGCCGGTAGCCGCGACGAATGGGGAGAAGCCTAAGTTGGATTTGGATACGAATTTGGTAAACATAAGAGCCAGCTTATTAAGATCGACCTTATAATTACCTATATTCCATTCTGCCCGCTTATTATTTATCCTAACATCATAGATACTGGCGTTAACCCAGTCCTGAAACATTCTATAGGCGTGAGTGGCCTCTGGGTTCTTACCGCCGTCGTATTGCGTCTCCAGCATCATGTTCCTGTACCCCATGACATCATCCAAGGCCGCCCTCTTATACTTGTAAGAGGTCGCTTGTAAGGATAACATGGAATAGGAGTAGGCGAAGTCATGGGACACGTCATCGGCGTTCTCCAACTTACTAAGATAGTATTTGGGGATCATACGATATTTGTTATCGTTCTCATCAAGCCCTCCTAGGTCTTGTCCCTGACCATGTATAGGGTCATCCACCCTCTCGCCAACGATATCACGTACGGCGTTGCCGATAGCCGCCTTCGGGTCAACCCCGGCCTGCACCATCCTCTCCACGCCGCCCTTGGATATTTGTGGTATCTGGTAGATATTCCTGAAACGCTCATCATAATCCTCCATAGCCTTACGGCTTATGTTAAGCAATTCCTTCCTCATCTCCCACTTATCCTTGTTGATCGTGGCTTCCTCTCCTTCCTTGGTAATACCGTATTTTTTGAAGAAAGCCTCGTTTTTGTACTTATCAAACCTAGGAGTATGATATCCATAACCTAGATCGGGATTATAATTAGGATTCCGGAAAGAACTCTCGAAATCAGCCTCGTCCAACCATTGATTGTTGATCGACAAGTCAATCATATTAATATCGAAGCCGAAACGGGACACACTTTCTTCCTTGGATATACCACTTTCCATGGCGTCAAAAAAGTCCGACACCTTATACGTACCGTTATTTATCTTCCTGACAAAATCAGAATACCCTTTGGGAGAGTATTTTCTCATATAAGGATATAGCCGGGTTCTGGCGTACTCAATAAGTATACTATTAGCCTTACCCATAGCTATATCATTAGCCAGCTTATCACTGAAATCAGGACCGTATTTTTTTCTAAGGAACATTGTCTCCATGGATGTCCATGATGGATTCTTCTGCGACAGCTTGGCGGCCATCCTATCTACCTGACTCCGGGAGCGGGCGGACATATGTTCCTTGGCGAATTTAATCTCATCCATTCCCTTGTCGTATGTCACGGCGTCTCTTAGCGCGTTACGGTAGGAATCTGTAACGCCACTCTCCACCGTATCGGGCATATCCATCTCAATATCCTCAGCGGAAGCGGCGGCGTTAATAACGCTCTTAGCCTCGGCCAGACGGTCATATAGCTCGTTTATTTTCCTTAACGAGGCGGATCCACGCAACCTATCGAAATCATATTCCCCGTATCTCGTGCTATCACGGTACTGGATAAGCAAAGGTCTTAACTGATCGTTAATCTCATTTATTGTTGCCATCGCCTCCTCTACCTTCTCTATCCTTGATGATGATACAGATTGCTCCGTGATCTTATCCACCAGATTCTCGTAATAATCACCCTCTTCGGATCCCCACATATCCTTGGAGAAGCCAAGATGACCACCGGCTAGCAGGAACTCAAACGCCGCCTTGCCGCCCTCGGACCGCTCTATCCCACGAAGTATCTCCTTGAACTCGGCGGAGGCCTTACGACCCTCGTTGGTATTCCCGAACTCCTCGGCCCATGCCTCGTCCCAGGCCTTGATCTCCTCGGACATCATCAGAGCCTCTGATCCCTCTTCCTTTGGTGTCCCATCGGAATACCACTCGCTCTTAGCTATAGCCCTGTCACGTAAAATATCCAGATAAGATCTCCAAGCTATAGGATCGGATTGAAACGCCTTCCAATCGACCTTCCCGTTCCTCACGAACTTATCCATAGCCACATACCGGCTCCTGCGGATACGGGTCATGAAATCGGACGTGGCTTGCGATACCCTACGACCCAGTCTTTCCTCGACCTTCTTATTAACTTTCTCGATCTTATCGTAATAAGCCTGCACCATAGGTTTCTCTCGGTTCTCATCCAACCACCTATTTATCGCGTCGAGATATCGTTGCTGATCCTCGAACGTCATGTCCGAGATATCAAAATTCTGGATGGTAGGTTTGAATACATGATATACCTCCTTCGCAATAGGCTTATCCCCGTCATATCCTACTATGTCGTCACGGGTCTTCACCTTAAGGCCTCTATCGGATAGAAGAAGATCGATAAGTTGTTTCTCGGTCTTACCCATGACATTTTTAAGATCATATATATCGATAATAGCCTTAGCCTGCTCGGTCCTGTATAGTAAATCGTATTTGGCGAAATCACGGGACGAGTCAAGGTAATCCGAGTTCTTCCCATTTATCTTCTGTATAAGATCCTCATTATCCTTTATCCCCCATCCACGCTCTTTCATCATCCTAGTCATCTTATTGATATTAGCCACACCCTCAACATGAGCATCGTTATAAGCCTTGGCAAGACGTTGCCCTAACATGCCTAAGATAGCGTTCCCGCTATGTTCTAACGTCCCGAAAAACCGAGACATGACATTGATATCCTTATGGATGTTATTTATCAACTTCTTTATCCCATTCCAATATCTTTCCGGAATATTAAACATCCGAAGCTGTCCATCCAGCCAATCCTCGTTACGATCACTACGGAGGGCGTTTATATCAGACATAGATGTCTCAGCCATCCGCAATATATCATCCATATCCTCTACCATGCCAACCTTATTGCTGCCATAATAATCAGCCGCCTGATTATTGACGAATCCACGAAGGTTCCTGATCAGAGGAACTATCTCCCCATATACGTTATCGATAACCTGTATCGTCTCATAATCCAATCCTTTTCCGCTCTTACGTAGGCTACTGGCGACCGTAACCAAATACTCTACCTCGGCCTTGGCTGTAGCTATGACACTCTTGGTGGATAACAGGTTGTTGTTCTTACTAAGCTCACCCCCGACTTGTCTCACCTTCTCGCCTATATCACGGAGAAGGGAGATGCTTTCCCCGATCCTCTGGCTCTGGCTTGACCTCATCCTCTGTAACCTAGTGTATAGCCTCTCCAATGACCTCCCGTTCTTGATCAACTTATTAGCCACGTCAACATCCGATAATGAGTACATGAGATGGTCGCTATCCTTTAACAGAAGCACGTCAAATGCGCTTGGATCATCAGCTAACGCCGACTCCTTTATCCTATCAAGAACCTTATTCAAGTCTGATCTTTGAGTAGAGAAGAAATTCCGTATAGCCCGGATTATCCTGCCAAACAAGGAGAGCTGGGCGTCCTCGGACGAGGTCAGATCCTCCACCGCCTGTTCCATGCCCGGAACGAACCGCTGGGCCAACGTCTTGCCTAGGATCTCCCGCTTCACCATCCGGTCTAGCTCCTCTCCTTGGTACTCCTTCCCATATACCTCATAATAACGACCAGCGAATTGATTCCATAGCGGCGTGCCGACAACCGAGTCTAGAATCTCATCGATCTCCTGCTGGTTACGATAAGTATCGATCAAGAAGTGAGCCACCTCCTCATTAAGATCCTCTACCGTAGCCCCCTCAGCCAAGGCAATAACCCCATTAGCCATATCGGATAAGGCCCTAGCCGAAGGCTCGACACCATTACGCATCTTATACTTATCCATATATTCGGACATACCCATCACACGGATACCTAACGTGGATAAGATGTTGGTGATATCAGTCCTGTTCTGAAGATCCTCCGCCTTCTCATTCTCAATAACCCCACGGACATTACTTCCGTACAAGGCGTTATCCTCCATCATCAACGACAAGGATAGCTCCATGAATCCATCATACTTGTTATTAAGCTCCTCAAACTTACCTTGCCTTAACATGCCCTTGATCTCCGATCTGCTTACCGTAACCTTCTCCCCCGATGTCGTGATAAGATCAAGATCATTACTTACCTCCGTATCAAAACCTATAGAACCCAATACGTTCATTTCGGAGGACTGACTTCCAAATCTATTCCTGATGCTGGATAAGGCATCCATAGCGTTATAAATCTTAAGACCATCGGAGTTGCCGGCTCCAGTAAGATAATATCTATCCCCCAGCCTTATACGCTCACCGCTTAACATACCTTTCTTGATAAGGTAATTAACAAAGCCTCCACGGGTGCTTATATCAGAATCGGAGCTGATGCTAAGGACAGGGATGAATGACTCCTTGTTATTGAGAGTTATGGAAGAAGAGCCAAAGGAGATGTCCGTCGCTCCGGTAGGGATGTCGCTCTCCTCGACACTGCCGGCCAAGAACCCGGCCTCGACCCGCCCGCCGGACGAGCCTTTTATGGCGTTGGCGTAAGTATCATATACCTTGCCATCATCCGATCTAAAGAACAGGCGAGGCTCACCGGAATCATATACCAATCTTGAAGATGGAGGCGTATAATTCTCGATATCATTTAAAGGCAAGACATTACCAGAAAATATGATCTCACCATCTATATTTCCACCCTTCACCCTGATATTAGGTCGTTGCCCGGTAAAAGCGCTTTCCACGGCCTTCCATAACATACGGGCTGTCTCCTTAATATCTATATTCTCCCTGATAGCCCTTATATCATCCCATGACGCCTCTTTCAGTATCGTATCGCCAATATTATCCTCGTTTATGGAATCCAGATCCACCTCCTGTACCGTGGACGTATCTACCACAGCCATATCATTGACATCACCTACCTCTCCGGAGGTAAGATAAGCCACGACATTGTCGCTATTCCCAAGGCTTCTGGCCAACGCCGGGGCATCCATATCGCTTATGGCGGACAAGACCTTGGCTGACATAAGTTGCCCCCACTCGCTGGCGCTAAGTCTGGCGCTTATGGATCTGGCCGCCTCCTTATTCCTTGGCACGGATCTCGTCCAGTCTCCGAACTTAGACCTGAACTTATCGTTATAAATAGTCATATAAGCTTCAGCGGCCTTATTAAGGTCACTTACGGTAGCTATACCCGCTATCTTATCGAACAAGGTAGATACCTCTCCGGAAGGAGTCAAGACACGGGTTATCTTACCCTTACTATTTCTTTTAATTACGCAACTTGACATAACTTCATGTTTTTGACAAAGATAAACAAAAAGCCCCCACAAATAAGCGGAGGCTGATATTCTTATATTCCTTATATAATTTACGACTTAATCCGTATTCTTGCTATTGATGAACTTACTAACGCAATCACCAGCAAAGCCGGCTATATACGCCGCATGCTCATCCTCTCCAACCTTAAATCCAAGCGACATATTACAGAACTGGCACACGCTCATGGCTATATGGAACGACTCATGACATATATTTCTCATCATTATATCATCGTCGCTTGAAAAATTCCAAAGTATAGCGAATTGACCGTCATCGTCCTTATCCCTTACCAGATTCACGAAAGACGCTTCCTTATCCATATCATCCTTATCACCCCATTCTCCCTTATGATCCGGCTCCATGTTCTCGAAACGGTTACATAACGTCTCGTAATCCAATCCTACCGTGATAATCAACTTCAACGGATATACCACGAAATCAAATTCCTGCTCTCTCATAATTTTTTTAATTTTTCTATAACCTCAAAACACATCTTGCACTCAATCCTACGATACAACTGCCTTACGCCATCTACCGTAACCCAATAACGATCACCATCACGGTGCAGGAACTCACTCATAACCTTGGTATCAGCCACATCATGTAAATCATATGAACTGAAACATAACTTACATATATCGTCAAGATCAAAATAAGTAACCTTATTATACGACATACAACGGATTTGTCTTCCATCAGGGATCTGAACATCGAAAACATCGATCTTCTCCACGTTATTAAAATTAGGTAATTATATACTATTTTACACTACAAATATACTTAATAATTTGTATATATCCTATTAAATTTATACTTTTGTTGTATGATTAAAGCGTACAGATATAGATTAAGACCCACGGCGGTTCAACGACAGTTCTTTGACAGGTCGATCGGCTGCTGTCGTCTTGTCTATAACTGGGCTTTGGAACGGCGGATAAAAGCGTATCAGGAAAGTAAGGTAAGCATGTCCGCCATCGATCTCTGCAAGTTATTACCCGGACTTAAATCAGACCCAAATTACTCCTTCTTAAAGGAAGTCTCGTCTGCGGCCTTGCAGCAATCCATAAGGAACATGGATCAGGCATTCACTAAATTCTTCAGGGAACACGCCGGATTCCCAAAGTTTAAGTCCAAAAAGAGCAGCCGTAATTCTTATAAAGAAGTACAAGGATGCGCCGTGGATTTTGAACTCAATCGAATCAAGCTACCTAAGATCGGATGGGTTAGGTTCTACGCCAATCAGACTTTCAACGGCAAGATAGGCACGGTAACGGTATCGAAGACCCCAACAGGCAAGTATTTCGTATCTATCCTTGTCGATAACGGCGCCGACCTACCCACCAAACCGGTCATCAATCCCGACAAGACCGTGGGGATCGATGTAGGGATAAAGGACTTCGCCGTCCTATCAAACAGGGATGTGTACCAGAACCCGAAACATCTGGAGAACAGTACCGCCAGACTTAAGGTATTGCAGAGAAGATTAGCTCGCAAGAAAGTAGGTAGCGCTAGACGTAACAAGGCGAGATTAGCCGTAGCATCCCTACATGAACGGATCCATAACCAACGCCAAGATTTCCTACACAAGGTATCCTCCAAGATAATACGTGAGAACCAAACGATTGTCATTGAGGATCTTAATATCGAGGGGATGATGAAAAACCATCGCCTCACTAATAGTATCGCTAGTGTCTCATGGGGCGAGTTCTTCAGGATGTTGCAATACAAGTCGGACTGGTACGGACGAAACTTGATTCGGATAGGAAGGTTCGATCCCAGCTCGAAATTGTGCGAATGCGGATACGTACATCGAGATCTTAAGTTGTCGGATCGTACATGGGTTTGTCCTGAGTGCGGCGCCGTAAATGACAGGGATCTGCTGGCGGCAAGGAACATAAAAAGATTTGGCCTTGAGAAGACTAATCTCATAGGCCAAACCAAAGATATCTCACCGGTGGTGAACCGGGTAGGGGACGTGGAGCCGTCGGCGTTGGCCGGGGCTACGAAGCGTCAAGTTATATCGGTGTAAATTGGTATATAATCACCTAATCACCTAATAAATTAGCGACGAAAGCATGGTGATGGACATGCGCCACAAATGTAATTACAAATTTTGTAAAAACAAAGCAGTTCCATGGTTAAATGTCCCTGATGAACCGCACACTATAACGGCTGCCCTTACTGCTGCCGTTCACGCTGCCATCTTTGAAGTACACGCGATGCCCGCTGTTGGAGTCAAACTCTGAGCTAACCCAATAGGCTTTGGATGGACTGAGTTGTTGTCCACCAATAGCCGATAATGCGTTATTGACACTCGTCAAGTTCATAAATATTAACGCAAGTTGAGCGCATGATGGGATATACCAATCATCATATCCTTTAGCGTCAGCACTAGCTAAGAACGTATTAAGCACATGGCCAATTGTCGCATAGGAAGTATAAGACCCACCACCGGTAGTTATTCCTTTTAATATCTCTGAATTGGATTTTCCATTCCAATCAGATAAAGCCCCGCTTGTCCAGGCAGTAATATTTGCCGAAAGGTTAGGGGGTACCATTGTATGAACCCGACTCCGGTTTTAGGTAACCTCTAATATCACTTCCATCTACTTTGTCATAATTTGTAATGCCGGTCTGATCCGTACCATATCCACCCCAATAAAAAATGGAAGTGCTGTCCTTCCCGGCTCCGGCTGTTACATAGCTTTCATTAAGATCCTCATATTTCTCAATCATAAATCTCTTACCTTGAGCGTTAAGGACAACGCCTATACAATTATCGGAAGGTGCGTCCGTTATGCTTCCATCAGGACGGACATAAGAAATAAGGCGAGTACCGTTGCACTGACACGGAGCGTCACTCTTCAACACCCCATACACCCGATTGTCGCTAGTCAGCCACCGTTTACCGTCGCTTGTGATATAAGCCTGCCTACATCCCTCCTGATTCACCGTAAGCGTCTTCTTAACGCCTTTGGGGGTTGTTATCTCCAACTCAAGAGTACGGTCAAGACCTTTGTTCATTACCGAGCCAAAGGAAACAGCGGCGCTACCGGTCCCGGACCCGGGGCTGACGGTCAGAGGCTGGTCCGTTACCTCGCCTACCCCGTCCTTCCAATTAACATTCAAATCACTCATAATTATATCCTTTAGTTATCTTCTACTCACAAAGATAATAAAACAAGAGAATCCCAACCGGCCTAAGTCGATCGGGATCTGAGTAAGCGAAAAGAAACTGATTATCGTCCCATCATTCTCAATACGGTTCTAGCCGCAGCTTGCGCCCATGTCCAGTTGTCATTAGATGTTACGTCAACCGTCTGTTGAGTACCATTTACATCCAAGTTAATAGTCTCCTTGTCAAGCTCGATAGCAGAGTCTCCAGCGGCTTGCGTTACCGTCACGTTGGCTACATGGTCACCATCGGCAGTTACCTTCAATATAGCTGTCAGTTCCTCGATCGTGTCGTTGGCCGGTACGCCCGAGATCGTGATGCTCCAAACGAACTCGCCAGCGGCTCCGGGATCGCCGGCGATAATCCCTCCGTTAGCCGTAGTCTTTCCAGCCGCCGTGTAGTTAGCCGGGAGCTTTAACGTAAGCCCGTTCTCCTTAGTCGGCGTGACCGCGAACGTAAGCTTAGTACTGTTAGACTTACCGGTGATGGTAACATTACCGCCTGTCTTTTGTACGGAAGCGTTAAGGCTGTCTGGTCTTACCACCTCAGCAGCCGCTGCCTGATTAACTACCAACGCCTTCTTAGCCCCGCCGTTCGTGGTGACTGTAAGGTTGATAGTGCGTTGAAGACGACCGGTGTGTTTCTCACCGGAGAAATTAACCGCCTGATCTCCTGATCCTGATACCGGGTCGACGGTTACGAAACCAAATTTTTGTGATGCCATATTCAAATGATTTAAAAAATGTCTTTTTATTATGCCAAAAATAATCTATATTTAATTACACGTCAAATATAGGGGGGGGGTAGATACGACTAGCCCTGTACAACCTCAACATACAACCCTACTAAGTCCTTTAAATTATGACTAAGAGGAGTTCCACTATCCCTTGTGCATTTATACACGTCAGCGTTCTGAATGTAATATTTATCCTTAAATATCTCCATAGGAGGGAAATAAGGGATAGGATCACCTATAGTCCCGGCATGCTCCTTGTCAACAACCTTATATAAGGAGGCCGTACTGAGTCCAGGCTCCCATTCTGACGATAACGTATGAGGCTGGATAACCTCGTAAAGGATATCCGTATCCTCCTTAACTACCCTAAGACAAAATCCGGTATCCACGGATAGCCCGAACTCCGCTCCTTCTTGTCCCCATATAGGAAATAGGACCTTAACATCCAATTTCTCGTTGGATGATAAGGATAAAGATTTGTCATTAACCAACATCCTAGAAAACTCGACAGCTACTTTTTGAGGATCGAGAGCATCCTTCTCCTTCGCCTGTTGCTGGATGTACGCCGTGGTAACACTTACCTTATCAGGATAGCCGGACTGAACATCGACAGCTCTCACCTGTTCTACGGTAGTGGCTATACTGATCTGCTTTTGCTTGTCCCCTAACGCCGTTGTCAGATCGTTATCGTACTTATCCATCATCCCGATCAAGATCTTGCCTTCCGTCATATCGAACTCCAGACCCATAATCGTTATCTTACCGACTATAGCCCCATCAGCCAAAGCGCTACGTCTGTCATATTCAGGAATATAAATATCTTGATCATCCAAGAAAAACTCATGGAGATTTTCAGTCTCATAAGATCTCAGCTCCTCATATTTAGCCGATTTCTCCTCGTTAAGAACCCTTGACTCATCTAATCTAGCCTCAATGATCTCCTTAACCGTGGCTTTAGGATTAGCTTCCTTGAACGAAAGTTGTTCTTGTCCCAGCTCTATCCATGGAATCGGATTGCCATTAATATAATCATCATAACTATTACCCTTAGCGTAATTATCATCAAGAGGTTCGTCTAAAACCAACATATTGGGATATATTTCCCTGTTTATATATGTATATGCCATAATCTATTCTTTAAGCTTGTTCTTTAACAGCGATGCTATACTTGCCTGAAGCGTAACACCAGATATTTATCTCGAAAGGCTTGTTAGCCGTAGTGGTTATAGAAGTACCACTCATGCTTACATAAGCTCCTGAATTTGGTATAGCTTGAGTAAAGACCGCAGACGGGACACACCTGATCATCAGCTCCTCTCCTATCTGCATACCTGACGCCACGGATAAGGTCGTAGCGGCTGATAACGTGGCCGTGATACTTCTCTTGCTAATAGGCAGGTTAGCTAATGTCGTGACCGTATTAACCCCTATAAGCCTATTCACGGTCTTCTTATCAGCCGCCGCCATCAACCCGTTAGTAGACTCGTCGGCTACGGCGTATGTCGTGTTAGGAGGTGTAGCCCAAGTGCCATCTCCACGCATGAAACTGGATGTACTACCATTAAGCTGTCTCAACAAGCCGTTAGCTGTAGTAGAGGCCAATCCGTATGTGGTATTGGTAGGTACAACCCATGTTCCGTCACCACGAAGAAAAGACGTCTGCTTACCAGCGGCAGGAGCCGGAACCAATCCCGCAGCACCATCCGCCGAGGCCGTAGCCGCCTTCATATTGGCGTAGGTAGTATTCGTATCCTTATAATAGGGGGTACCACCGACAATAGGACAGGCGGTATAGCCGGAAGCGCTTGTCACGGTACTGCCGTTCTTGACCAATCCTGTGGACCCGTTAGCTCCTACAACACCATACGTTGTATTAGTATCCGTCCAAGGCACGTTGACATACATCTTACCACTACTATCCAGCTCTACCGGATAATTCTTACCGTTCTCAGTATATCCGATCATCACCAATCCTAATGTCGTGGTATTGGCCTTGGCGTATGTGGTATTTGTCGGAACCACCCACGTACCATCGCCACGAAGGAAAGAGGTTTGCTTGCCGGCAGTCGGAGCGGGTACCAATCCCGCCGACCCTGCGGCTGAGGACGTCGCTCCACCCATGTTGCTATATGTGGTATTAGGAGGGGTTTGCCATGTCCCGTCACCACGAAGATACTTGGCTTGCGCTCCGGCGGCAGGTGCGGGGACCAAACCTGCCTTTCCCGCCGCTGAGGCAGAAGCGGCTCCCATATTGGTGTATGTCGTGTTGGTATCCGTCCACGGAACATTCACATACATCTTACCATTTCCGTCAAGAGCTACCGGGTAATTCTTTCCGTTAGCTGAATACCCGATCTTAACAAGACCCAGATTATCGCTTGTAGCTTGGGTATAAGTCGTGTTACTGTCAGTCCAAGGGACATTGACGTACATCTTGCCATTAGCCAATAGCACAGCGTAGTTCTTTCCATTAGAAGCATAGCCGATCTTAACCAATCCTAAGGTGTCGGCCGTGGCTTCATTATACGTTGTGTTATTATCCGTCCACGGAACGTTAACGTAAGCGTTGCCGGACGAATCCAGCTGTACCTTATAGTTCTTCCCGGAAGTCGTATATCCTACCTTAATACCGCCAAGAACGGTAGCGGAGGACGTGGGGGGGGTGAAGGTACTTGGTTTGCCCGTAACCCCGGACCAAGGCACGGAGGAAGCCTGACTGGCCGTGTAAGGCTCATACCCATCCTCACTGTTCAATTTAGACTCGTCTTTTATCAGATACATCTTACCTGTAGACGTGACCTTTACCGTATCACCACTTTGAGCCGTAGCGGTGGTAAGGGCGAATCTAGCCGTATCATTAGCTACCACGACCAATCTCTCCAAAGCCGCCTTAGGTAACCTATCTATGCTGATGGTTCCGGACGCGATCTTAGAGGCATCAAAATTGGCCAATGTCGTGGAGATAGTTACGTTGTCTCCGAAGTCCGATGAGACACTACCGATAACAGCCCCGGACAGCGCTATGGTCCTAGCCGCCTGTAATTTCGTGGCGGTAGGGGCATTATCCGTCTTAAGAGCATATTTGGTAAGATCAATATCATTAGCCTTATCCAAAAGCTGCTCTATCTGATCACCATTGTATTTACCTTGAAAATCTGCCATATTACACTTATTTTTTGCTCAAATATAGTTATATACATAAATACCAAGAAATCGAGGGGGGGGGAGATACGGGTAAGTGTCAGAAACTGCCGTCCCCGTGCAGGAATCCGCTACGGAATATAATAGCCTTGTCTTTAAGTTTCTGGACAGAATCCCATTCCCATTCACCCTCACAAGGCTTAACGACATACTTATTCCCCCATGTCTTAAACTTCCTCTCTATAACAAACATCTCTGGGTCTTTTAAGACATGGAAGATACTTCCGACAGGGAAATACTTATCAGTCCTCAATATAACACGATGATGTTTCTCGTCATATTCAGGATCGCCTACGATACGTGCCTTATAAAATTGGAAATCATTTAACGTCTGATCCACTGGCTCTATCCAATAATACCCCTTACCCATTGCAGTTTGTATTTAATTATCTATATTTGCGGTGTAGTAACTCATAATGTTTTAAGTGATTTTCAACCAAAGGGAAAGGGTGTCCGTGAGGATGCCTTTTTTTCATTCCCGCCCACCCTACCATGACAAAAAGATCTACCTCGAACAAATGTAATCATAATAAGGCTACGATCAAAAAGAAACCCTATCGGTATTCTATTGCCGACAGGGTTCTCCAACGTTGTATCAAACTAAATCATATCACTCCATTTGATTGTGTCACCGACGAAGCACGTCATGTCATGTAATTGGTATTAATAAGAACCGGTACAAGACAAAAAATCCGAAACGTATCACTACGGCCCGGATTCATGCAAATCTATAAATTCAATGTTTCAATGCTCGAAAGAAAACGTCTCACGACGTCAAAGAGAGATCAACTACACGAAAAATCTCGCATTAAATTATTTGTATTAGCAGTGTATTCATTAACTATCTTACTGGATGAGGGATTATCCTCTATCCTTGATAGACGGTTATCGTCACTCCTTGCCGTAACATCACCTATCTTTCGTACCATACTATCCTGATATGATGATGGATCCGAATATATAAAATTGTCCACGAAACTATATATCCCGCCATTAACCGTCTCACCCACCTTCTCATACAGGTTAGATTGGGAAGACACGAAATCATCGTACCTCCCACGAGCCAAAAACAAACCGTCCGGCCTCGCCTCGACACCGCCGTTGACCTCCCGGAGCAGACCCGGATTCCTTTGGTACAGATACCTATAAAACCCGGCATCCATCATCCTATCCTGTCTATCCAGATAGAAAAGGTTTCTCATGCTACTGTCACCGGACTCGATAGCCACGTCAAACAGAAGATCCCTTACCTGACCTTCCGGCAACGACATCTCCATGCTTTTTAACGTACCTCTGTCATGGTGATTCAAAGATACATTATAAAATCCATTAAAATCAAGGAAACGTAAGACATTATTATATAAATCCGATTTTTTTAACCTTTCCTTGATCTGGATCTTCCTCAACGATGTACAGGATTTGATAAAATCCCGATCCTTTCCCTGCCTAGCCTCGTATCTCCTGAACTCCCGATCAATATCGACATCATCCATCTTAGGGGTTACGGGATGCTGGTATATCAATCTGGTAAGGATCATGTTCTCAGTATTCGAGGATGAGATGTTGGACATAACTAGCTTCTTTATGTTATCCTTGATCACGTCAATATCGGAACGGGAAGCCCCGGCGGGAACCACGCCAGCCGGCAAGTACGAAGGTCGCTCTATCCCGATATCGGCCAACATCTCATAGGCCTGATCGGTGTCGGTTATCGGGGCCGTGTTATGGTACATATTCCTACCCATATACAACATGCTCCTATCATACATATCGGAAGGGGATGTATTCCCGGACCTTACATACACCATCCTATCCCCAGTAGAATAAGTATCCTGAACCTCGTATATCGGGTTCCCTTTTCCTGTTATCCTATCAAGATCGGAGATAAAGCTATCGTATACCGAATTGCCTGCCTGTATGGAAGATAACATGACATCCAGCGACGCCATAAGATCACGGATATTTTCCGGTCTGGATATAACCATCTCATCGCTGATCGCCTCGCTTATATCCACGCCCATGTCGGCAAGATCCATAGCTATGTCATACAGACGTCCGGAAACGTCCTTGATGTCCTTAAAATCATCCATATCGATTATCTCCCCAACCTTATCCCTTAGACCCTTCATATCCTTAGGCATACTGATATACGGTGTGGTACTATTGAAGTACGAGTCGGTAATCGTATTTCCGTTCTGACTCCGAACCTCCATACGGGTCATATTACGATACGTGTCATACATCCGATCTGCGTAATCCTGATCCTCCTGATACCGGAGTGCCAAGGAAGGGTATGGGATGGAGGCGAAAGCCTGATCGAACTCCCGGCGGTCGCTGATACCGCCTACCGCCCTCATGATCGTATCCCTTACCTCTATTGGATTCAAGCCCCTTCTCTTTCCTAACGAGTCATATGTATCCTCATATATCATATAATCATCACCAAGGCCTGACTCGGAGGATAGGAAATGCATATCCTTCTCATTAAGATCCCCGTCAGACATAAAATCGACAACCCTCCTCATCATATCCCTTACCCGCTCATACGCCGATCGGTTGGTCATGATATTATCAATCTCATCGGCGTCATACATCCCGGATCGCTCAAGATTGTACCTATTGAGAAATATATCACCACCGGAGAGGAAATTGGATATGATCATATCATTAAGATCGTTGATATTATCGACTCCCAAGGAAGTAAGGGTGTTGTTGATATCCTTAACCTCATCGGCCATGAAATTACCGACGAAATAGTTCTTCCGCTTGATAAAGGACATGACATCATCATACCTAGGTTCCCCGTTACTATCTAGGTCATATTCCGATGGCATGGACATCCAATCGCCAAAGAAAGACACGAAGTCGGGGGAGTAGGCCGTACCCCAGACCGATAAGGCCTGCTTCTGGTCGCCAAGCACCTCCATCGCCCTTTGGTATAATCCGGATGGTTGGTTGTTAGGGGCAAGGACATTATCTACCCCACCCTCCTTATTTTTTATAACATAACAAGATCGTCCCATTACTAAATCGTTTTGTCACAAAGATACAAAATCCCGCCTACTCTCACGAGCGGGCGGGAGCCAAATAACAATAATAACAAACCTTATGTTTCTCCGAAAAGTACAAATCTTTTTGCCGATCCTCACGGACAAACAAAAACTAAATCCTAAATAACAAAAAAAATGAAACTTATCGTTTAGCGAAAATATCTTTATCTGATCTACTCAGAACCCTGCCTTTCAATTCCAAGAACCTAGGCATCCATTCCTTAGATATCTTAGACACGATCCATTGAAATCCCTTAGGAGTCACATAGACAGTGTTAGTACCGTAGAACTCATCATCATCACGATACCTGTAACGAGCGTAACCACGATCTATCATCCTTTGGGAAAGCAACCACCTCTTACCGGTTTTGGCGAAGAACTTATTATCCTCAAGCAATATCCGAAGATTCTTCTCCGCTATATCATACCCATGAGCCTCTAGCTTTTCCCGAACCTCTCTGATCAACATATCTGTCTCTTGGGCTATTTCGGCTGTCTTAGCAAAATCAACCATAGGAGCCTGTTCTTTGATAATATTATCAGATATCCTTTTGGCTTCCTCTGCCGCTTTCTTCGCCTCAGCTAACGCACGCTTCTCCTTTTCCGATTTAAGCAAAGCCTCTAATGCCTCTATATAATCAGATGGAAGTTCATTCTTTGATGGCATAGAATAGGAGCCTGTTTTTCTAATAGAAGGAAGAACCTCCGATGTTACCCATCTTTTGAATTTCTTGGCAGATTCCATCTTAGATGACATAATCAAAGAATACATCCCTGATTCATTGATTAATTTGATCTCCCTAACAGCCTGATTTATAAGGGGGTTTATTTTAAACCCCATTGATTTACAATCACTTGTAAGAATGATAGAATCCTCATCATCAACAAACCTTTTTACAGCGTTCCCTAAGTTTTCATAACCAAGACATCTGGCTATGTCATTACCAACAAACCATGGATTGTTTTTCTCGTCTAATAATACTCTTACATCCCCAAAATCAGGATTCTCAAACAATTTTAAATTATCATCCATAATATAAAACAACGAGAGCCACCAGCGTCCGTTACTCCACTGATAGCTCTCATTTATCGCCTACGCCTAAGCGATATTAATATCTTCTTCTGGTCTAGCAACGGATAGACACCGCAAATATAGACACTTATTTTAAAACAACAAACAAATAGGAGATATTTTTACAAAAAATGTAATCAATCGCATTCCTCTGTCATATATAAAGCGTAATGATACCTATCCTCTATCATCATCACCACCTTCTTGATATCAGATAAAGTTAATTTCTTTATCTCCATATTCCTACTATCCATCCTGACGAAAGAGTCCTTGAACTCCTGATCAGTTATAGCATCCAACCTAAATAGATTGTATTTTATAAGTAACTGGGTTACGTCAAATATCAGGATATTAAGATCAATATCATCCTTCAACTCATTAAGAAGATCACGCATCATTTCCTTAATGGCGTCGGTATCAAGCTCCAGTCTCTCGGCTTCCCTCATCAACTTCTTAATGATGCCATTGTACTCGATTATGATATTAGCGTTATCATCATCGGTAGGCAGAAGAATATCCATCGTACATTCTATACCAACCTTATCACTAAGCCTTTTATTGAACTCAGTCATATAATCGAAAGCCTGATCCCTGCTTAAAGCGTATGTATGGTCAAGCAACTGCCTTTGTCTGTTATTGACAAAATAATGACTGATGTATAACATCATCAAGACCTTCACTCGCTGGATGCGTAGGTCTTGCATAATTTTTCGATGTAAAAAACTATCTAACTGCACGTTATTAAAATCATTTATTTTATTTATTAAACTCACATTCATATCACAAAATGTTTACTCTAACCGGGTTAAACGCCAACCCACTATCGATTATCCTACTGACGTAAGAATCATCGAATACTTTTCTACCTATTCCTATAGCCCCGTTGATGTCAGCATTTAGCAGCTTCCCAATAGAGCTTTGAAATAATCCACGTTTCTTTCTTTCACCTAAATAAACATCATGCTTACATAATTTCTCAAAAGCCAGATGATCTACTTTAGAGGTATAGGATTCCTCATTAGTCTGAAAGTTTATTCCAACTAATTTACATTTGTAGGAAATTTTGTCGATAAGTCTAGAGAACGGTATCTCAACGAATTTCTGGTTTATTCTCTTCCCTAGATTGATACCGTTTTTCCAGCCTTTGTTTAATCCTATTACAAGACTTCCGATATTGTTATCGATACAATAGTTCACAATATATCTACTGACCTTGTGGATCTTGTCATCAATCCAAAAGTTCCTATAATTGTTTAGCTGTCTTAACCTCCTTGAAGTTCCCTTATCTCCAATATATGACATCAATCTAGCTCTCTTCTTATTATACCACTGATTAAAGGACTTAATAATCTTGCCGTTTACAATGAAAGACCTGATACCTACATTGCTTATACATGTACATAAATTATTCAATCCCAAATCAATCGAAAGAACATTATTCTTATCAAGATTCAAATCCTGTTCCTTCTTCTCATAAATAACCTCAACCACATAGCATGTAGCTTGAGGGATTATCCTAACCTGACATAATTTGTTATCTCCTATGTTTGTTTTGATTGGTGAAATTATGTTTTTGACAAAATGGATGTAACCATCGTTTTTCAATCTGCAAGAAGAAGTTGTGAAGACTACCATATTTTGCTTCTTACCTCGCTTGTACTTCGGCAATTTAGGTTTCGAATTGAACTTAGAAGGATTATTCTCATATTCCTTCTTTGATCTGATCCAAGACTTTATTACCGAAAATGCTTGACCAATAACCTGTTGTGAAATAACTGATGGTAAATTTCTGAAATCAACCTGATTCTCCTTGCATAGTCTAGTAGATAAATCATATTCCTTTAGATATTCTTTATTGAAAATCCCTTGGCGAATATTATATAATACATAGTTGTATAGTAAACCAGATTTGAGACATATGCTCTCAAATCTATTATCTTTTACTATATGTCTTTCAACTAATCTCATTTTATTCGTTTATATCTTATCGCTTCAATATAAATAATAGTTACAGCATACCATATAATATAAAGAGTCCCCACCGGGGCCATCACACACCCGACAGGGACCAACTTTTAAATATCTTACTCGTCAGGTGATGGACTGACACCGCAAAGATAAATCAAGATAATTTATTTAGCAAGGATTTTCCGCTTCATTTTCTCCGGATACGACATTCCCGTCGGAAACCAAAGACTTATCCTCGGCTGCTTTCGTAGGCGAGGCGAACTCCGATTGGGAGCCGGGCGGGTTGACGAACGGGGTCTCCGTATCCTCGAAGAACGTCTCATCCCTCCTAATACTCATCCTGAACTTAGGAGCTATGAAAGGATCGTTATTAAGATCGATGTTGATCGTAACGTCATTCATCAAAATATCCTCCTTAGTTCTGGAATCACCTATCCATCCTCTTACGTCAGCGGTCATAGGCATCCTGCTAGCCGCTTCCTTGACAGCCCCTAGCCGTTTCTTGATAACATCCACGTCTCCCGTCAGCGGAATCATATATGTCTTATTATCCAACCCGGATCTGGCTATAGCGTTATTAAGATCCATTATATCATCAATACTTACTCCACCACCTAGACCCTCTATAATTCTGTCAGCCATTGATCCGATCATGGAAGAGAATGACGATATATCCTGATTTTTCAATCTTACGGGATATAGATAATTTCTTCCGTTCCCTGTTTTTATAGCCACGACCGGGATACGTGAATTTTTATAATCACCATACTTATCCCTAACAATAGCCGTGCAGAACGGGAATATGTTATACTTGATATTATCCCTCATCGTAACCTCCCCATTCTCTATATATCCTACGCTCTCTACCTTGCCAACCGTCTCGTTGGTAAAGTCATTTTCGGATACCATCAACGTACCATTATCATCACTTATGCTAAAATTAGGTCTTCCCGGCAAAACACTAGTGACTGTGCCTACGAACGGTATATCAATCTCACCCGCAACAGATCCTACATTATCCCTATACAACTCAAAGGCCATACTCCTTAAATCAGCGTTACTCCCTTTTGAGTCTGGATCATTGGCTTTTAGCACCGAGACAAAATTACCGTCACCATCCACGATCTTAATAACCATATTATTAACCAAATCACTACGGGCAGACTTGGTCTCGTCAGAATTAGGATCAACGGCATAAAGGCTATTGTATTTATCATACAATTCCTTGGTATACGGATCTGACATATCCATCACAAACCTTACCGTACCACCCTTGCGAAGGCTAGCCGCCGCTTCCTGATTAACCGACTCATTATTAGACCCAAACGTATCACCCGTGTAATAAGGGACAACGGATCCATCCTGCCCCTTGCGATACACCATGAACCAGTTGGAGGTCGATAAGGCGGTCTGCCTCCCCAGTATGACACCGGTAGCGTTCTCGAAAGCCTGAGCGTCATCCTCGCTTATCATCCATCTTGAGTGGTTATTCGACTCTATAACAGTAAATATGTCGGTTCCGTTGGTGAAATCCATCACCCTTCCATTATCAGTATCAGTGGCATCAGATCTTTTAAGCCCAAGACCGTCCATAAACCTGTCAAGTCTCATTCCTCCTACCTCATAATACATGACTCCGCCAATCTTTCTCTTCTGGGCCATCAACACTACCGGATTCTGGGCGGCATTGGCCTCCGTCCTGCCGGTGGATGTTCCGGGTTCGCTCTCCGTGAGAACATCACCCATAGGTATAGACTTATCGTAATCCTTGACAACCATACTCCCATTATCATACAGCCTCATCCATTCCACGAATTGAAGAAGAGGATCATCAGAATAGTTATTGATAATATCAATAGCCTCATTAAGTTTGTCCTGATCAACCTCATTCCCGTTGTCAATATCATTCATAAGATCATTGTAAGTCTGTATAGCCCCCTTAACCTGATCCTGATCAAGACCATTAATGTTCATATCTATGATATCATCAATAGTATCCCTGATGTTATTTAAGACGTTATCGTTGGTATTTAACCTATCTATCATTGACCTAATCTTATTAAGCCTAGCTATAGGATTATCGCCAAACCCATTTACAAGATCATTGATACGATCCTTGTTATTATCATATATCTGCCTCTCCCTAGGAGATAAGATATCCTCATTACCGTTCCATATCTTTATAGCTATATTATTGATTCTATCATCAGAAGGATTTATGATATCCTCATTATCAGGTACATTCTCAACGATACCGCCCTCATCAGCCTTGATATCATTCTCCATAGATCTGGCGATCATATGATTATAGGTCTTGAACATAAATGCCTCGTCCTCTCCTATAAGACCATCTTGATAAGCCTTATCTATGGCCTGATCATTGGCATAAAGGGAATTAGCATCAGGATCATCGGTATTCCTGAAATCATACTTGCTGTCATCCTCCTCATAAGTCTTTCCCCATACGTTTGACAAGATCTTCATGAACCCACGTTCCTGCGACCGTATGAATCTTCTGTCACGCATACGGCGAAGAGACTCATTTATATTCTTATAAGCCACAAGATTATGACGATACTCGCTAAGCAACGCCATAGCCTCCTTATGATTATCAACCCCACGGATAGATACAGCGTTCTCAAAACCAACTATAGCCTCATAAGCTGCCATAAGATCGGCGGCGCTGATCCTTGATTCATTCCTGTTTAATAACAGCTTAGATATATCTGTCTCTGAGTTAACTAACGTAGCTAATCTCCTCTCCAAAGCAATTCTATCCTCCGTCAATTTAAGAAGTCTATCATTCTCCTTGGCTAACTTGACCTTATCAGACTCAAGAGCTTCCTTAGATGTGATACTCTGCTGAAGCTTCAAAACATTCTTCTCCATTTTCTGTATATCATCTGTAAGCTTCCTGATTTTCTCAAGATCCCTACTCGAATCAGGATTAAGACGAGAATATATATCTAAAGCAGGTCCTATATCCGTATTGTATATCCTTCCTAACTGATTAGCGATATCATCCAAATTATCCTTAGCCTCAAGACCGTTATAAGCCATGTTGGAGATATAGGTATTAAATGATCTATTGGATATACCATCGGTAAGGGAGTCGGCAAATCTGCTGGCCATAGTAAAATTATCAACCTTCTTATTGAACTCACTGATAAGGTTGGACTTATACTCATTTACCTGCTCATCTGTCATATTCATATCGGAGGCTATATCGCTATTAGGTATAGACTCGATGACTGTCTTGAAATTCTCCTTAGTATCATCTAACATCCCCATTTCCTGATCATAACGAAGACGGTTGAATACGGCATCACTAAAAGTCTTATCTACGATTCTAGAATTAGGTATATCGTCAGCGTTATTATCCGTACTTAAGCCTGATAATTGAGCGTTAAGAGCCATACTGCCACGAATAGCACGGATAGCGGCGGTAGTCAAGGCGCCGGCATTGGCGTTGTAGGCCTCCACCATCCCCTTGTCCCGGGACATGTCTTGGCTCCATTCCCTTATACCTCCAGCGCTCTTCCACCCCATACCGGCACCTATTATCATACCGATACCGATCTCCTTCCAGCCTTGGCTAGATCCGTATGTCTCCTTGAATCCGTTCTTTATAGCTTCCATATAACCTATATTCTGGCGAATAGCCATGGGATTGTATCTTGATTCCACCCAATCCTCCGCGGACTTGCTGGACACACCTTGAAGACCTTCCTCGAACAAACCCTCAGATACCGGTCGCTTGATGATATTAAACGTATTACCAGCTATTTTCTGCCATTTCTTTGGTGTTATAGCCCTTAGTGCACCGTTGTCCATTCTCTCGGCTCCTACGCCAAATATATTGCGTTTTATGAACTTGTCTACGCCCAGCTCCACACCAAACATATCACCAAACATAGCTATGTTGGATAATGATAATATGCCGACGTTTGCGGCGAATACGGCGTTAGCGGCATTGGCATTGTCAGCCCTGAACCTCATAAGATCCTCATACGGGACTTCCCTCCCGTAAGCGTTACGATAAGATTGTCTGAAGTTCTCCTCGGCCTCCATCAACATACTTCTAGCTTCCACTGAAGCTTCCCATGAGGTAGACGTACCAAGAAACAGGGCGGCATCCAGCCCCTTGCCTACCCTCTGCCCTATACGGGCGGCCCTAAGGTAAGCTCCGAATGCTTTCTTGGTGTCCGAAGCGGCCTTGCCTATCCTAGCTAAAGCCACCCCAGCCCTAGCTCCGGTACGAGCAAGATTCATCAGGCCGGCCCCGGAATATACGGCGGATGATAACATGGCACCAGCGGTAAAAGCCAGACCCGAAAGGAAATCGTTAGTCCAGAAATTAGCAGTTCCAAGACTACGAAGAAATCCCATATCTCTCTCTTCTTTATCATAATAATGAGCGAGCCTATAATCTCCTCGCTTATCCATATCATCTAACCAACGAGTAAAATCGTTATTGAAAACGGATTCAAATTTACCTTTAGTGACTCCCTCGTAAATACCATAAAAAGGCTGAATAATACCTCCTATACCATACAAAGCCGTCTTATAAACAAATTTACCCAATCCCCTAAATATCTTCTCTCCTGTACCTTGATTTCTAGCTAATCTGGAATCATTATCAACGCCAGCCTGAAATGACTCGTATTTAGGTATCCAAGTTCCATCACTTAATCTAAATCTTGATTCATCAAGACCTATACGAGGACCGGACACATCAAACCTACCAGATGGGATACCATTACTAATAATACTATCCTCAGGAGTTTTAGCCCTTAAATCATCATAATAAGACGATTTAACACGTCTTTTTATTCTTTCTGATAAAGCTGGTATAGCCCTTTTAGAATCATCGGCCAAAGAATTTGGATCAAGGTTAGGTAAAGGTGGATTGTTTATATCGTCACCTAATGAACTCGGATATACACCAACTGCCCTTATCTCCATTGGATCCATAACCGGATACCCATGCTTTTGAGCTATATCCCTACCATCGGGTAAATTATTATTGCTCGTTTCCATTCCTCTTTTTATTTATAATATCCATTACCGGTAACATAATATTATACAGATCCTCATTAATATCCTTCCTTCCAAAAGAACTATTCACAGAATTAGCCTCTTTAGTCATAGCCTCTTTAAGAGCCTCCACCAAATAAGCCTGAGGAGCTATATTCATAACCTTAGCTATATTATCAGCGTAATCAACACCTTCTTTATCTATAGTATATAAAGGGTTGTTAGAAGGATCACCTCCATAACCTTTCTTATATATCTTAATCTCCACACCATGCCGTCCATACCCTCGATCATATCCCTCAGCCTTAACCTCATAATTGCTAGATCCATCTATAACCGCAGATATTATCATAGACATATCATTATGATAATCATCCGGGAACAAAGGCAAAACAAATGAGCGTATATCATCTTTAGCGTTATCAGCCGTAGCGTAAGAACCAAGACCTAAATCGGCTACCGATCTCCCATAAGCCTTGTCGGAGGCAGAAGAAAACCCTGCCCCAGACACCCTCGACTTGTATGAGACCGACGGGATATTTCTTGACTTAGTATAGGTAGTAAATCCTATCCCTGCCAAATCCTGTTCTGATACTTGAACCCGTTGAGCTTTATTCTCTCCTGCATCAGCTATTATCCACCAGTTATTATCATCATCCTGCTCAACAGACAATGTATGAGATCCTTCTTTTTTATCTAATTTCAACCCGGATTTATTAGCTAAACTATATATACCATTATATAACCTAAATTCCTCCGAATTGGATTTTGCCCTCTCATTGAAAATCCATCCTTTTCTTCCGAACTCATCATACCTAGATTCTATATACCTATTATAAGCATCCTCCATGTCATCAAGGACCCTGTTGATAGGGCCTGAATTAGACCATTTATGAGCAAATGGAGAACCCATTTCTCTATTTATATTTCTTAACGTGATATAAGCCAAATTAGCCTTATCTTTATCTCCATCAAACCTAACTAATAGTCTATCCCATGTCTTATTATCAGTAATATTATCCTTCAACGCAGCGTCTAATTCATCCACGGTAAGATCTGTACCCAAAGATTCATTTATTTCATCTAATATCAATTCTGCCTTACCTGCGTCTATAACACTCCTTCCTTCTATCAACCTGCCTTGACCAGAAGGATCGTAAGACGGCCCTATAACATCTGAGACAGTATCGACCAATCTTGACATCAAAGAAGAGACTTTAGCGGCAGTAAAAGGATTGATGGATTTACCACCCATACGAACAGATGATAATCTAGACATATCACCTACATTGACATTCTCTCCATTATCTAGATAAATATCCATGCCAGGGTTATTTGATATTTCCTCCATAATGGCGTTATCAAGATTCTGAGACACTTTTTTCTTGGCATCCATAGCTCCGTCATAAATGGAATAATATGAATTTCTTTGGTCATACGCCTCTGCAAGATCCTCATAAGCCTTCTTCGCCTTATCAGTCTTCAAACCATCATACTTAGCTCCATTATTATTCATAATGAATTTCATGACGGCATCTTGATGTGACATACCCTTAAAATCATCGGGGTTATTATCTATATAAGCATTTATATTAGACATCACATTGTCACCTATAGCATTTGCCAAAACATCAAATTTAACTTTTATACTCTCCCTGTTAGAAGCGATATTATCCATCAACCTTGTTGATGGTTTTACCTTTTCTTGCGCAATAGGGACAGTATACGATGTTCCTGGAACACCAGTAGATACTGACCCTTTCATTCCACTTCCTCCTCCACCTATAGCCCTAGCCCATGCAGCATCAGCCTTTGATTGTTCTATCTTAAGCCTTTCCTTATCCATTTTTTGATCCCACACGAACTTGGCATTGCGAGCTAATCTCTCATCTTCTTTATAGTAATAATCATCAGCCTTGCGGATGACAGATGAATTATTATAAGACCATCTCATAGCTGCCCCCCTAAGAAACTCCTGTTGAACCATAAAGGCCCCCGCTCTTTCTGCATCATAATTAGGTCCTATAAACGAATTAGCCTCATCTATGAAAGTCTGTTTCTGATTACATAAATCAGCCAAACTAGTCTCAAGCATTAATTTACGATTAGCATCATTACCAACACCCCCTAATTCCGCCTTTATAGCTTTTTCCTTAGCATCAAAATCATTCACATATTGTTGAATAAAAGCAGAGGTAGATTGTTGATTGAACATATGAGGATTGGTAAGAGCCATGTATTGACCTTCCAATTGTATTTGAGCCTTAGCGTTTTGGGACATACTGGATGCTATAATATTCCTTATCTCAGAATACCCCATCTCATCAATTGTCTTTTCAATAATCTCTCCCGTTCTTTCGCCCTTATCATTGAGAACCGGGATCTGTATTTTCTGACCCTTATGCTTGGTCAAAAAATCCTTCACCTTACCATCTATCTCAGCGTTATAATCCGTATATGGAGTGTAATGAAGAGGTTCTAATCTAGTTCCTACCTGACCATCATTCAACCATTTATAATAAGGCATAAGAGCCATTAATTCATTTATGGGATTATACATCTTAGGATTATTCAGCTTCATATCCTCTAATTTAGTAGATAGTTCCCTAAACTCACGCGTTCCAGCGATGGCGTTCAATACACGGGTATCTAAAGCCTCTCCAAGACGAGCCTGTATGCTTCTGGCTATACCATCAGAAGCCAGATTGGATTTACGATACACGTTATTCACGTCCTGTATCAATCCATTTAACCTATTCTGAAGATATTCCCTATCCTGAGGTTTAGCTATATCAGAATTGATAATATAATCAGCATACTCGTTTATAGCCTGCCGATTCGTATCTATCTTCTGCTGCATGTATCCCATACCCTGCATCATGACATCCATGTTGTAGGGCGATACGTACTTACCGTAATTCCTTAATATACTGTATTGTGACGCCATCTTTTATCCTTTCTTGCCTTTAGTTACTTCCTGAGCAGGATACAATTTCCTGTAACTCAATACATCTCCCTGAGGATCCGCTATCAATTGCCCGTTCGGACCGATCTTGACATCCCCGAATATAGATCTTAATGTGTTCATGGTCGTAGCCGTGTTCCATTTCTGCTGGATCTCGTCATTCACGCTATCAAAATATCTAGCCCAATTCTCGTCATTAATAGCCAATCCCTGCAATATCCGTTGCTGATAAGCTTGACGTTGCGCTATGTTCTTGTCATAAGTATTCGCCCATGATTGAGAATTGACATTATCAGCCCAAGTTCTTTGAGCGACATTGCCCTGCTCTACCTCGTTAATATACCTACCTATATTAGAACTCATGATAGCCTGTAGGTTAGATGATAAAGCTCCTCTTTGAGAATCCGGGACATTACCCATCTGATCCAATTGTGATTGGAAAGCACGATTGGCTTCAACCATATACTGATCCGCTGATCTCAATACCGGATCCACGGTAGGAGCGTAATGCCTTTCCAGACCTTCCGTTGTCACGGATCCCGGAGTCATCCTGAACACCTCAGGGAAGTCAAGGCCACCACCCACTATATTCCTGTTCCCGTTACCATTATTAGTCTTACTGGTGTTAGTACCGGTATTGGCATTGGTATTAGGGAGCTTACTGGTATCAACCAGCTCCGGCATCCCAAGATCTACATCAGGTTCCTCCACATCACCTATATCCATAGGGCCGGGAGCCACCTTGTGGGGATCGAGTATGAAGTCAAGACCTTCCATGCCTTTCATGGATCTTAACGCCTGCATCTTAAGCATATCCTCCCCAAGGATCTTATTAACAATATCTTTATTCTTGTCAGAAAATAGTTGACTAAAATGGGTGATACCAGCATCGTTAAGAGCTTTATGTTGATCCTCTGTAACTACATCCAAACCAATCATAGGACGAGATGACGAATATTGACCAAACTTATTATCTCTCATTCTATCATGATATGCGGCCTTCTTGTCTTCCGGGTAATTACCTTGGCTATCCTCACCGCCAAAAGAAACGAGCGTCGTGTAATCCCGAAGTGCCTCTGCGTTGGCGATGATCGGGTTTTCCGCCGTAGCCAAGCCCATCCAGCCACCAGTGGTGTTATATATAGCATCCTGAAGAGCTTTGGCGGCAGTAGCCTTAGGCGCACTCATATAAGCATCATAAGCCAAAGGCATGAATGTCTTATAATACTCCAGTCTCTCATCAGCGTTAATGCCGCCATAAGAACCGTCCTGACCCTGACGCTGATACCCAAACGTATTATCCTTATTATTATACTTGTTCTCAACAGGACGGAAAGTAAGGAGATAATCGAACAAAGAACTACCACCTTCCTCCATCTTATGACGAATACCAGCTACTTTCTTAAGCAGCTCTTTCTTAGCCTCGGCTACATCATCTTCTGTAAGACCATATTCTTTCATGGATCTGGATATGATGTTATCTATCTCACCACCCTTGGCGAAATACGTATCCTCATCCTTCTTCATCTTCCGGTCTTCCTGCTCCTTGTATATGACGTTAGCGAAGTCCGTAAATCTTCCTTCTAAGCCATTAACCGTCTCGTTACTGTCATTTATAGCCTTGGATAATACGGAAGCGTTTAAGCGCCTCGTATTCTCGTCATCTATCTTATCGTTCTTCTTCAACTTATCCAAAGCCTTCTTCTGATCATCATAAGCTGATTTAAGACCTATCTTAGCCTTATACCTATCCATTAATGTGGCATACGTATCCTTCGGCGTAGCCTTGATCCCATACGTATCCCTAATGTATTTGGCGAAGTCCGGTTCTATGGTAGTATCATCGGTAATAACCTTAGTCCCCTGCTCCAAAGAAACGGGGGTTCCCCCATCGGCGTGCTTCTGCCCCATAGCCTCCATTGGCGCCTCTCCGGGCTGCGTCACGTACTCACCCTTCTCGACCTCTACGTTGGCTTGATCTTCCATCGACTTAGGTAACGGATATAGATACTCACCGGTAAGGCTTCCGCTATCGAACCTATTATTAGGTCCTAGATAAACACCGCCACCATCCTTGTACTGCATCTGAGATTGCCTTCTTTGCCTAGCCTCCCGCTCTTGAGCCAGCCTGATATTAGTACGAGTGCCTTGCTCTGACGCCATCCCTGAGAACACGTTCCTAGCTAACCCTAAGACACCACCGATACCTGACATCACGGTGCCTACGATATTAGCCGTCTTAGCCCCGGTGGATAAATCACCGTATCCCTCGCTTCTCATACGCCCTATACCACGACCCATCTGAGTGAATCTAGACCCTATATCATCAGCTCCATAATAAGGTATGGTGGTAAAGTCAAAAACATCCGTACTGCCAGACTCGTCAACCTTCTTATTGCTGTCAACGATAGCGTTCAAATCACTTGTATCAATGGTATTAATATCAGGCTGCTGAATATCAAATCCTATCCGGGTAGACGAAACCAGAGGTTCCACCCCAAGACCCTGAAGACCAACAACATTACCTGGCATAACAGGATCAACTTCCCCAGCATCTTGATATTTAGGTATCTTCCTTTTAATTACATACTTTCCCATATATCAAATTATTTCGTTCTGATACAAAGATAGTTTAAAAAAAATACAGACTCACCATTTGACAATGATGAGTCTCTTTAATACTAATCCTTTAAAGACATAACAGGGTTACCCCATTTCTTTTTCCACTCATGACCAAGATAATCTATAAGTTTATCATAAGTATCTAGGTGATTATATACCATTTTACACTAAAATCGTAAAATGATATATATCTATACGGGAATCCGTACCGGGTTCCACCAAAACCCTCTACCTTCTGGTAAGTTACTTACATCGAAGGCTTCTTTTGCCGATTTTCTGATGATATTAAATGCAGCGTTGATATCGGCGTTAATAATATTGCCGGAAGATGTCTTGAACAATCCTCGTTTGATACGTCTTCCAGCATATTCCTCATGCTTGCAAATCTGCTCGTTATCCAAGAAACTACATTTTGAGGTATAGGATTCCTCAACGATCTTAACATTGATTCCCTCAAGTGTAGCCTTATATGATATCATTGAGATAAACATATTAAAAGGAATAGAAACAAAGTTCTGATTATTCCGCTTTCCGATATTGATCTCTTGTTCCCAGCATCTGTTATGACCAATTATGATCGTATTAATGCCATTAGAAACTACGTGATTAACCAATACCCTACTGGCTTTATGCAGATAATCCTTGATCTTGTTATTCCTTTTGTTGGTTAACGATCTTATTTGTCTTGATACTTGTTTATTGTCTTTTAATCTTGATTTTAAATATGCTAGTCTTTTATTATAATACTGGTTGATAGATTTTAGAGGCTTACCGTTGATGATAAAGCAGGAACCGGTATTTGATACACAAGATGCTAAATTGTTAAGTCCAAGATCAATACCAAGGTAATTACCGTTATCATACATAAGATCTTTCTCTTTCTTGTTATATACGATTTCAAGTATAATATATCCATTCTTAGGGACGAACCTGAGTTGTTGGATATTTTGCTTGTTGGTTCTCGTGGTGAAAGAGAATTGCTTTGGCAACTTAATAATACCTTGTTTTATCCATTTCTGAGAAAAGGCTGTTGTTGGGAAAACGGCCATAAACATCCCGTCTTTATCAAGATACTTAGGTATTCTTACTTTCTCAGAATACTCACCTCTGCTTTTCTTGTTAAGAAGATTGAAGAAGGACTTGAAATTCTGATCGACCATCATCAATACCTGTTGGGCTACTGGTGATGGTAAGGCACGATAGTCAACGTCATCTTCTGTTCTTAACTTCTTTTCAAGAGAGTAGTAGTTGAGGTATTTATACTTAACGGTATTATCATCCTTGTATTGGAAATAGTGTTGCCTAACAACATACAATCCTTTGTTGTATAAGTTTTTACACTTATGCAACAGATCTTGAAGCTCATTATAATACACCGAACTTTGCTTGATTATATATTGTTCGACCAACCTCATGGC